>JGI10211J34971_10003332_pt1 | contig 12894 bp, 4 predicted proteins | sample Etolagsediment_FD_34971 | JGI IMG/M metagenome (IMG submission 34971) | reverse complement strand
CCGCCGCAACATCGCGCTCGTGGGTGTGAAAGGCGAAGTGCACCGTACGGACACGTGGGAGTATCCTCTGGATGCGGTCCGTGAGGCCCTGACCAATGCCCTCGTTCACCGCGACTACTCGATCATGGGAAGCGACGTCAAAGTTGCCATCTTTGACGACGGCCTCGAGATCACCAGTCCCGGCGGACTGCCAGAAGGCATGCCGTTCGGTCGCCTCGGAGCGGGACGCTCGGAGATCCGGAATCGGGTCCTGGCTCCCATCTTCAAACAGATGGGCCTTGTCGAGGCGTGGGGCACGGGTATTCGCAAGATCCGGGAAGAAGTGGCCAAGTGGCCGGACATGACCGTGGAGTTCCAGGACGATGGACGTTGGTTCCAGATCATGTTCCGGAAGACGGCTCCGTACCCGGAGGCATCGCCAGTCGGCGCAGGCAGCGTTCTGCACGACAGCGGCAGTGGATACGGAGCGGATCATCGGGGCCCAGCCAAACGCTGGACATGGGCACGTGTTTCGTGCCTCGTCCGGTTCGGCGTCGAGGAAGCCGAGCACTTGCTGGAGTCCTGCCAGGAGCCACAGCCGGTGAACGTGCTTCTTGCGGAGTTCGGCTGGAGCAATCGGAGCAAGTTCCGTGAGAAGTACCTGCGCCCGATGCTCTCGCTGGACCTGCTCGCAATGACGGAGCCGGACAACCCGCGCAGCCCCAAACAGCGCTACGTGACGACTCCTGCGGGGCTCGAGCTCATGGCGTCGCTACGCGAGTAGCATTCGCGTGACGGGCGACTCCCTCCGGCGCAAACGCACGAGACCACACGCGCACTTCGTCGAGTAATCCAGTGAGGTGCGCTCTGTGTTCCCTCTCCGATGTGATTTGTCGCCAATCCACGCCACTACATTGGCTATCGCGAGTCACCCATTACATTTGGGCACAGACCGAGCTCCGGTGCCCCGAAAACCGCCAACCTCGCCGAGGTGACACCATGTCCAGCCAACCGACGCTCCCCAATCGCCGTGGTTTTCTGAAAACGACGACTGCCGTGGGCGCTGCCTTGGGATTCCCTTATGTGATCCCGGCATCGGCGCTCGGGAAGGACGGTGCCGTAGCGCCGAGCGAACGCATCGTCATGGGCGGCATCGGCTTGGGCGGACGCGGCACGGGCGTGCTCAGGTGGATGTTGGGCGAGGACGACATGCAGTTTGTCGCAGTGTGCGATGTCCTCAGTAGCAGGTGTGAGGCGATCAAGAAGATGGTGGACAAACACTACGACAACCAGGACTGCCGTATGTACCAGGACTTGCGCGAGTTCCTGGCCGAACGGCCCGACATCGATGCAGTGTTGATCGCGACAGGCGACCGATGGCATGCGCCGGCAGCCATGATGGCCATGACGGCAGGCAAAGACGTCTATTGCGAGAAGCCGGGAACGATGACGATCGCGGAGGGACGACGGTTGGTCAAGGTCGCTGAGCGCTACGGCCGGATCTTCCAGACCGGAGTGCAACGGCTCAGCCAGGGGAACTTTGTACAGCCGACAGAAGCTGCCCGCGACGGTCGACTCGGGGAGTTGCACACGGTCAAAGCGCACCTGTGGCCGCGAGTGAGGGACGTTACTCACAACGCGTGGCTCCCGGTCGAACCGCAACCGGAACGGAGTGAACTCGATTGGGACCTGTGGCTGGGGGGCGTTCCGTGGCGACCGTACAACAGAGGCTACCTTGGTGGCTGCGGGGCATGGGGCGTGTATTGGGATCTGGCAGCCGGAGTCGCGGGATGGGGGAGTCACACCATCGCCCAATGCCAGATGGCTGCCAGCGCGGAATATACGTCACCGATCGAGTACACGTTCCCGGACAACAAGTCGGGTGACGGGCTGGTCGCCCGGTATGCCAACGGCGTGAAGCTGACGCTGCACTTCGAGGCCGGCTGGCGCGGCACGTGTGGTGTGCGGTTCGAAGGCTCGGACGGTTGGGCATCGGTCGCGGACGGGTACCAACGTCCGGATGTGTCGACGCCTCATCTGTCGGAGAACTACAAGCAGGACATCGACACCTATGCGGCACGGTCACAGCGTCCGCTCAATCACGTGCGCGACTTCTTCTCCTGTGTAAAGAGCCGGCGCCAGACGATCGCCAACCCGGAAGTGATGCACCGCTCCATGTCCACCAACCACATCATCAACATCTGCCTGAAGCTCGGCCGTGACCTGCGATGGAATCCCGAAACCGAGGAGTTCATCGACGATCCCGAGGCGAATCGGATGCGCTCACGCGCCGTGCGTTTCCCTGGTCGGGCGTAGAGAAGGGCTGATTCAGGCCACGTCCCAGACACGACCCGCCGCCTTTCCCGACTCACGCCGACCGATCCGTCCACAAGGAGAACTGAGAATGTCATACCGAAACTGCGGTCTTGCGTCCGTTCTATTCGTCTGCTTTACGGTCGCCGCACCCGGAGAGCCCGGGGGTGACCTGACCTACGGGCTCATTGCGGTGCTCCAGTCGGACGCAGGACTGGAAGCGAAGATCGCGGCATGCCGTGACCTGGCGAGTGTTGGGGACGGCCGTGCCGTGCCCGTCTTGGCATCACTGCTGGACAATCCCGAACTCGCGCACATGGCGCGTCACGCCTTGGAGCCCATGCCGGGTGAAGCCGCCGACACGGCGTTGCGGGCCGCATTGGCCAAAGTCACGGGTGACCTCTTGGTCGGTGTGATCGATTCTATCGGCGTGCGCCGTGATGCTGACGCCGTTTCTTTACTTGGCCCTCTTCTCGGGCATGGGCAGACCGGAGTTGCGGCCGCCGCGGCGGCGGCGTTGGGCCGGATCGCGACGCCACCAGCGGCAAACGCACTGGCAGCGCAGCTTGCGGGAGGCGCAGCAGACCGCCCGGCCGTGATCGACGCGTGCTTGTTATGTGCACAAGGCTTGGCGGACAATGGGAAGCGTGACCAGGCGATTCAGCTCTACGACACACTGCGGCAGGGAGAGCTGCCACCGCATCACGCCATGGCAGCCGTACGCGGGGCAATCGTGGTACGCGGGGCCGACGGTCTTCCCTTGCTTATCGCGCTTCTCCAGGATGCTGACGCGGGTCTTCGCGGACTGGCGATGGGCCTGGCCAGGGAACTGCCCGGAGACGGGATCGCCGCGGCGCTGTCCGCAAGACTGCCCGAACTGGACACAACCGTGCAAGCGCAATTGATAACCGCCTTGGCGGATCGCGGAGATCCCGCGGTGGTGACGGGCCTCCTGCCGGCCACGAAGAGCACATCGGCCGCGGTGCGCATCGCCGCGATTACGGCCTTGGGACGTGTGGGGGACGCGACCGCGATCGGGCCGTTGACGGAAGCGGCGGCGAACGAGGAACGGCCCGACGAGTCGGCCGCGGCGTTGACTGCTCTCGGCATGTTGCAGGCACCGGATGTTTCGGCGGCGATCGTCGACGTATTGGGCAAGGCCGACCCCGGGCTGCGCCCCAAGCTGATCGCGCTCCTCGCCGACCGCGGCGCAACGGAGAGCGTCCCGCGTCTTCTCGAAGAAGCGTCATCCGCCGACCCGGCGGTGAGCGTCGCTGCGCTGTCCGCTCTTGCCGAACTGGGTCGTCCGGGCGACCTGCCCGCGCTTGTTTCTCTGCTTCTGGACTGCACGGACGACGCGACACGCCAGACGGCACTCCGGGCAATCGGCGCGGTCGCGGCAGGCGATCCGGACATCGCCGGTCGGGGAACGGTCATCGTCGAAAGATTGGGTGTGACGCAGGACAGCGCCAAGCGCACCGTGTTGCTGCGTGCACTTGCCACAGTTGGAAATTTCCAGGCCTTCGCGGCGCTCCGCGCTGCGTTGGACGATGCCGACGCAGGCGTCCAGGACGTTGCGTTGCGCGGTCTGACAGGCTGGACCGATGCTACCCCCGCAAGCTTGCTGTTGCACGTTGCCGAACAGACCGAGAATCAAGTGCACCGCGTACTGGCCCTGCGGGCTGTCTTACGCATGGCAGGAATGATCGCGGCCGATTGTGCGACGCCGTCAGAACAGGTGATCGAGTGGTTTCTGGGCATAAACGAAATGGTCCGGGGACCGGATGAAGCCAAGCTTCTGCTGTCCGGCTTGACGAATCTGAAACACCCGGTCGCGCTCGACATGGCATCGACTCGACTCGATGACCCGGCGGTACGGACCGAGGCTGCACTGGCCGTGCTCGCGGCGGTGCCGTTCGCCGCTGCTACCGGTTCGCGCGACGCAGCACGGACGGCGCTGGAGAAGGTGATCGCAACCGTGGCTGATGCCGAGATCAAGGAACGCGCCACTGCCGCGCTCAAAGGCTTGGCAGGAGGCACAGAGTATATCCTCGACTGGCAAGTCTGCGGCCCCTACACCCAGAAGGGGAAGGAGTGTCAGCAGTTGTACCCGATTGTGTTCCCGCCCGAGAAGAGCCAGGACAACGTCGCCTGGCGTACGCTGCCGCGCACCGGCGGCAAGGCGGGACAGCTTGCGGACCTGGGCGGCACATTGCCGGGAACTCACAGAGCTGCGTATGTGAGGACGTGGTTGATCAGCGAGAAGCAACAACCGGCCAGGCTCGGATTTGGCTTCGACGACGGCGGCAGGGCGTGGCTGAACAACGAAGTGGTGTGCGAAGCCAACACGGCGGGGGCATGTGTCCCGGGTCAACACAAAGCGAATGTGACGCTCCGCGAGGGAAGGAACCTGCTGTTCCTGAAGGTCACCCAACATACGGGGCCGTGGCAGTTCAGTGCGCGCCTGGTCGGGTCGGATGGCAAGCCGCTCAAGGATGTAGAGGTGGTGCTGGCGACCGGTGCGGCCACTGGCCCGGCGGCTCCGATCACCGTAGGCATTGCTCCGGACAACGACATCGATCTCGGCAAGTTCCCAGCTGTGTCGCTGTTCGACGGCAAGACACTGGACGGCTGGGAGGGAGCATCTGGTTGTTTTGCTGCCAGGGACGGTGCGATCGTCGGTGGACAGCTCGAGAAGCCGATCACCGTCAGCGACTACCTCTGCACGACACGCGAGTTCGCCGACTTCGAACTGACCGCCGAGGTACGCATGCTCGGCAAGCGAACCAACGGCGGCATCCAGTTCCGCGGCGCTCGAGTTCCCAATTCGCACGCCATGACGGGATTTCAGGCCGATGTGTGCGACGGCCTCTACTGGGGGTGCCTTTACGACTGTGCACGGCACGGTTTCGCCGTGCGTGTCCCGCAGCAGGAACTGACGGCCATCCTCCGCCCGGGCGACTGGAACGAGTACCGCATCCGGGCTATCGGAAGCCGCATCCAGGTTTGGTTGAACGGGTACCGCACGCTTGATTACACCGAGACTGATCCGAAGATCCCGACCAAAGGTCTGATCGGCCTCCAGAGCCATCAAGGCCCTCCTGGCGAAGGGTGGTACCGGAACATGTGGATCCGGGAAGCGAAGCCCGCGGAGTAAGTCAGACAGCGGTTCCGCAGGACTGCCTGGCGGTGCTATGGTGGAGGACCGTGGCCGCTGCAACCAGGCCTCAGGCACGCTTCGGAGAGCAACCAATATGAGAATCTTCGCGGCTTCTGCCTTTGTTGCACTCGTGGGGCTTTGCTCGCTGCCAGAGGCATGCGTCGCGGCTCCGGATGACGGGACACTCCGCGGGAAGGCACGCGCAGCGATGCGCAAGGCGGCGACGTTCTTCCGAGATGAGGCGTCGTCGCACGGGGGCTACGTCTACTACTACAGCCCGGACTTGACGCAGCGGTGGGGGGAAGGCGTCGCAAGTGCCGACCAGATCTGGGTCCAGCCTCCCGGCACGCCGACGGTTGGTATGGCGTACCTGAGAGCGTACGAAGCGACCGGGGACCGGTTCTATCTGGATGCTGCCCGGGATGCGGCGCACGCGCTCGTGTATGGTCAGCTCAAGTCCGGGGGATGGACGAACTGCATCGACTTCGATCCGAGAGGGCGACGTGTGGCGCTCTACCGGAACGGCAAGGGGCGCGGCAGGAACTACTCGTCTCTGGACGACGGTCAGACGCAGTCGGCGATCCGGTTTCTCGCATGTGCGGACAAGGCCCTTGACTTCGGGCACCCGGGAATCCACGAGTGTGCGCGGATCGCCCTGGACGCGCTACTGGCAGCGCAGTTTCCGAACGGGGCGTTCCCGCAGGTGTGGACTGGCCCGGTCAAGGGGGAGCCAGGAGCCGAGCGGGCGAGTTACCCGGAATACGATTGGCGTGCGGAAGGGCGGATCAAGGAGTACTGGCACATGTACACCCTCAACGACAATGTCGCCGGAACCGTTGCGGACGCCCTGATCGATGCCTACGGCGTATACAAAAACGACAGGTGCAGACAGGCTCTGCGACGCCTGGGAGATTTCCTGATCGCGGCGCAGATGCCCGATCCACAGCCGGCGTGGGCTCAGCAGTACAACTACGAGATGAGGCCCATCTGGGCGAGGAAATTCGAGCCGCCCGCCATCGCCAGCAGCGAATCACAGGACGTGATCGAGACGCTGATGGCCATCTCACGGTTCACGAGTGATCGCAAGTATCTGGTGCCAATCCCGCGCGCTGTTGCCTTTCTCAGACGCTCACTGCTTCCGGACGGACAGTTGGCCCGTTACTACGAGCTGCAGACCAACAAACCACTCTATATGCGCCGGCGTGGCGACAAGTACACGCTGAGCTACGACGACTCGGATCTGCCGGGGCACTACGGGTGGAAGGTCGAGTCCGAGTTGGGCAAGCTCGAGCGACGATACAGACGTCTGGCGCGGGGAGAACACGAGCCCGACCATTCGCGGCCAGCGGCGGCCTTGGCAGAGGAGGTACTGCACGTGATCGCCGACCTTGACGAGAGCGGACGCTGGATCAGTGTTGCCCAAGGGGAACGTCTGGTCGGACAGCCCAGGTTCAAGCCGGGGAGCTCATACGTTGCGAGCGCTGTCTTCTGTCGGAACATGAAGCTACTGGGGGATTACGTCACGTCCTCGGAACACGCCACGGACGGAGAATGAGGGGGCTTGCTGACCAATGACAGCTTGAGCTCCTGGATGGCACAGTAGAGCACAGGCACGACAAACATGGTCATGAGCTCGATGCACATGCCGCCAAACGACGGGATGGCCATGGGGATCATGATGTCGGCGCCGCGACCGGTTGAGGTGAGAACGGGGAGCAGCGCGAGGATGGTCGTGGCCGTCGTCATCAGGCAGGGGCGCACACGCCGAGCGGCGGCCGTCAGGGCGAGGTCCCGGGCTTCGGCAACTGTACCGGGCGAGGCGCCATCGAACGCCTGCCTCAGGTATGTGGCCATGACGACTCCATCGTCGGTTGCGATGCCGAAGAGGGCAAGGAACCCCACCCATATCGCGACGCTGAGGTTGATCGGACCGACCTGGAACAGTTCGCGCATGTTCAGGCCGAACAGGTTGACGTTGAGGAACCAGTCCTGGCCGTAAAGCCAGATCATGATGAAGCCCCCGGACCATGCCACGGCAATGCCGCTGAACACCAGGAGCGTGGTCGGGATGCTCTTGAACTGGAAGTAGAGGATCATGAAGATGAGGAACAGCGCCAACGGCAGGACAACTGACAGCGTCTTGGCGGCGCGGATCTGGTTCTGGTAGTTCCCGGCGAACTCGTATGTCACGCCAGCGGGAAGCTGAAGCTCCCCGTCCCGGATCACGGCGCGCAGGTAGTCTTCGCAGGCTTCGACAACGTCGACCTCGGCGTGGCCGGGCTGTTTGTCGAAGAGGACGTAACCGACGAGGAACGTGTCCTCGCTCTTGATGACTTGCGGCCCTCGCACATAGCGGATTGTGGCGAGTTGCGTCATGGGAATCTGCTGGCCGTCGTTGCCGGGGACGAGGATCCGTCCGAGCTCCTCCAGGCTGTCGCGCAGTTCACGCTGGTACCGGATTCTCACCGGATAGCGCTCGCGACCTTCGACCGTTGTGGTGATCTGGCGTCCGCCAATCGCGACCTCGATGACATCCTGCACTTTCTTCACCGAGACGCCGTAACGGGCGATGGCGCGCCGGTCGATATCGATCTCGATGTAGGGTTTGCCGACGATGCGGTCGGCGATAACGGCCTCGGCTTTCACGCCGGGCACGTTCTTGATGAGTCGTTCGAGATCGAGCCCAAAAGCCTCGATCGAGTCCAGGTCGGGGCCTTTGATCTTGATGCCCATGGGGGCGCGCATGCCGCTTTGCAGCATGACGATACGGGCTGCGATCGGCTGGAGCTTGGGAGCCGAGGTCGTCCCCGGGACCTGACCCGCATCGAGGATTTCCTGCCAGATATCGTCCGGATTCCGGATACCTGGCCATGCTTCGCGATCCGGGTTGAGGTCGGGATCGAGGGCCGGTCGCCAGAGCCGAAACGGCATGCCGTTGTCGTCCGGGACGAGGTTACCGTCGGGCGCTCTGCGGAACGTTCCGTGGACCGTGTAAGGCAGGCCGTCGTCGGCCGGCACAGGTTCCCCTGCTTCGTCACGGAAGAGATCGTCCACAGCCGGGTCGAATGCGAACGTCAGCCGGTTCCCGTCGCGGTCTATCACGTACTCGGGCTTGTAGTTGATCACGGTTTCGACCATGGACACGGGGGCGGGATCGAGCGGCGTGTCGGCTCTCCCGATTTTGCCCACGGCAGACTCGACTTCCGGGATGGCGGCGAACGCCATGTCCTGGGTTTGCAGCACGTCCAGTGCTTCGCCGATGGACGCGTGGGGCATGGTCGTGGGCATGTAGAGGAACGATCCCTCGTCCAAATCGGGCATGAACTCCTTGCCCAGCCCCGGGATACTGTGCGCCAGCCTGCTGTACGTGCTGGTCTGCCTGATCGACGCTGGAAGCCAGCCGAGCAACGTGTCGGTGCCCAGCCATACCGCGGCCCCGAACACGCACACGATAACGGGGATGCTCAGGAAGACGAGCTTGTGGTCGAGGAACCACCCGAGGAGACCCGCATACACCCTCTCGAAGAACACAAAACCGGCCAGCAGACCGAAGATCGGTGTCAGCACGACGACGGCATTGGCCAGGAAGCCGGCCTGCGGTCCCAGTGGCAGCCAGTGGGCTGTGAGAAAAAGCCCCACAAGCAGAGCGACGAGGTAGTTGGCGCCCCGCAGCAACCGTGTCCGAGTGCGCACCGATGTATAGGGCACTGCAAGATGCCACGCCGCGATCCCCGCTACCACAGCGCCCGCCCACCATACCCAGGCAATGGCGATGCCGATTCCGGCAAGAATCAGAGCGATGAGCGTGCCAATACGGATCTTATTCGAGGAGATCCGGAACGTGAACAGGAAATGCGCCAACGCGGGCACGATGGTCAGAGACACGATGACCGAGGCGAGTAACGCGAACGTCTTCGTGAACGCCAGCGGCTTGAACAGCTTGCCTTCGGCACCGATCATGGTGAAGACCGGCAGGAAGCTCACAATCGTAGTCAGAATCGCGGTCAAAACGGCCCCGCCCACTTCGCTGGTCGCGCGAAAGACGAGCTCCAGCGAGGACACGGGTGTCAGGTCTCGGGTTTCACGCGCACCCGCCCCCCTGACATCTGACACCTGACTCCCGACACCTGTGCCCCCCTCTGCTCCGGCGTCATTGAGATGCCGAAGGATGTTCTCACAGACGATTACACCCATATCGACAATGGTGCCGATGGCGATGGCGATGCCGGACAGCGCAACGATGTTGGCGTCCACGCGGAATACCTTCATGGCGATGAAGCAGATCAGCACGGCAAGGGGGAGCGTGCAGCCGATCACCAGCGAACTCCGCAGGTGCAGGACCATCACGATGATCACGATGATAGTGACGAGGATCTCCTCCGAGAGGGCCGTACTGAGGGTGCCGAGCGTCTCGTAGATCAGCCCGGTTCGGTCGTAGAAAGGGACGATGGTGACTTTGCTGTGGCGTGTCCACGACGGACGCTCCATGCGTGGGGTGTCCTTCAACCAGCGTACCCACGCGTCGTGATTCAGCTGACCGTCGGCGTAGGCATCGAAGCCCCGGTTCAGCGCGAACTCCTCCACCTCGTTACGCGTTACCTGGCCGAAATCAATAACCACGCGTTCCGACAGTCCTGGAGAGATACGGCGGATCTTGGCCTTCAGACTCTTGATGGCCGCCAGCGGATTGTCGCCGTAGCGCACGACTGCAACGCCGCCGACTGCTTCCGTGCCCCCTTTGTCCAAGGCCCCCCTGCGCAGGGCCGGTCCCAACGTCACGTTGGCTACATCTTTGACGTACAGGGGGACGTTTCCGGTTGCCTTGACCACGGTGTCCTCTATGTCCTGCAGGTCCTCGATGAAGCCCAAGCCGCGGATGACGTACTCGATTTTGTTCACCTCGATTGTACGCGCGCCAACATCAAGGTTGGACATCTTCACAGCCGTGAAGACGTCGTCGAGTCCTATACCGTGGGACCGCATGGCGTCCGGATCGACATCGATCTGGTATTCCTGTACATACCCGCCGATGGACGCCACTTCGCTGATCCCCTCCGCGGAGAGCAGCGCATAGCGGACGTACCAGTCCTGCAAGCTGCGAAGTTCGTGCAGGTCCCATCCGCCAACCGGATCGCCGTGAGGATTGTCGTCGCTGACCGTACCGGGATCCCGTCCCTCGAGCGTGTACCAGTAGACCTGGCCGAGCGCTGTAGCGTCGGGGCCAAGCGCCGGGCGCACATCGGGCGGCAACGCACCGGCGGACAGACTGTTGAGTTTCTCGAGCACGCGCGAGCGTGACCAATAGAACTCCACGTCTTCTTTGAAGATGATGTAAATCGTGCTGAAGCCGAGCATGGAATAGCTGCGCACGGTCTTGACGCCCGGGATGCCCAGCATAGCCACTGTCAGGGGATAGCTGACCTGGTCTTCCACGTCCTGCGGCGAACGCCCCATCCAGGGCGTAAACACGATCTGCTGGTTCTCCCCGATGTCGGGGATCGCGTCCACGGGCACCGGGTCGCGCGGCAGACGCTCGATGTCCCAGTCGAATGGTGCGACGAGTATTCCCCAGCCCACCACGAATACCACGAGTAGGCTGACCGCCAGCTTGTTGGTCAGGCAGAAGTAGACGACCCGGTCGATGGGCCCAAGACGTTTGGCGGCAGACAGGTCGTCGGTATGTCCGTGCGGATCACTCATGGTCGTGCTGGGGATCGTCCGTCTCTGCCTCCGTCGCAGGTGTCAGCGTTTCGGTGACTTCGCCACACCGGAACATGGACGCGCCAAAGTAAGGGTTCTCGACATCGGTGTGTCCTTGGATCCACGAGGCACCCCGATCGTCGAATGCCATCGGGCAGTGGACCTGGACGAGCGTCTGCCGCAACCCCGTCCCGAAGCGACGCACGACCGAGGCCATGCTGTCGGACAAAGGAGCAAACGCTTCACGAGCTGCGGTTAGGTCCTTGGCCAGCGAGACCGTACCGCCCATCTTCTTCAGGTCCCTGAGCGCAGCCATCCAGACCATGTGCGGTTGGGGGGCAAGAACCGTCATGTCCACCTTGCCCAGACGCGCCAGCATCTCGGTTGCGGCCTGCTTGCCGCCATCCGCGTTGTCCCGACTCAGGGCCCTGTGTGTGTCCAGGTATGCTTCGACGACCTCGGTCAGTTGCTCCGCGAAAGGCGACGGCAGATTCTGGAACCGGACCGGTGCAGGCGGCTTGTGTTCAGCGCCGTCGGCGGCTGGGGCATTGCCGGCGAACTCGTTTTCATGAAGGTCGTGTCCGCCATCGGCCCGGTCGTTTTTCGGGGACATCATGCTGGGTTTGGCAACAATCTGCAGGGCACTGTCCAGCTTGAAGTTGCCGTTCACAACCACGATTTCCCCTTCGGCGAGCCCCGAGTGTACCACGTAGTAATCCCCCGCACGCGGCCCCAGCACGATGTCTCGTCCCTCAAACCGGCTCTCATCGTCCGCAGCCTGGATATAGACAACCGCGCGGCGGCCGGTGATCAGCGGGGCCGACGCGGGGATGACCAGCGGCGCCCCACCGTCATTAGCACTTGCGAGCCCCAGCTCCTCGGCCTTCACCAAGGCCATCCCACACACGTCGCACTCGCCGGGGCCGTCCTTTACGACCTCCGGGTGCATCGGGCTGACCCACTTCCCGGCCAAGTCCGGAGCGACCACTTTGCCGTCACCGCCGATGCGCGCCCGAACAGAGGCCCGGACGAACATACCGGGCTTCAGTGTGCCGTCTTCGTTGGGCACATTGACACGCACTTTGACGGTGCGTGTGCGATCAGTGAGCAGCGGGTCGATGAACGCGATCTTTCCACGGAATGACTTGCCCGGATGGCTCGCGGCGGTGAAGGTCACACTCTGACCGTAGCGGAGCCACGGCAAGTCCGACTCGTAGGCGTCGAGCTTGACCCACACACGCGACAGATCGGCGATGCGATAGATAGGGGTGCCGGTCTGCACGTACATGCCCTCGGTGGCGTTCTTGTGGATCACGATTCCCCCGATGGGGGCGTTGATCTGGATGTGATCAGACGCCGTGTTACGGTCTTCAATCTCGTTGATCTGGGCCGCCGTCAGTCCCCAAAGCCGCAGTTTGTCCCGTGCTGCCGCCAACGTCGCTTCCGCCGTTGTTCGGACGAGTTCACCCGTCCCGCTGCCGATCTGTGCCACGCCTTTGCTGGCCTGGAGCAGTTCTTCCTGGGCCGACAACACATCGGGGCTGTACATCCAGACCATGTGATCCCCTTCTTCCACCGCGATTCCCGTGTAGTCGACGAAGAGCCGGTCCAGTCGTCCCGACACCCAGGCGCTGATCGTTGCCAGGCGTGTCTCATCGTAGTCCACCGTGCCGGCCAAGCGCAACTCGTGCTCCACGTGCAGGCGCGATACGGGCTGCACCTGGATGCGGGCGAGCCGGCGT
>JGI10211J34971_10003331_pt1 | contig 12895 bp, 18 predicted proteins | sample Etolagsediment_FD_34971 | JGI IMG/M metagenome (IMG submission 34971) | reverse complement strand
GGGCATATAGCTCAGCTGGATAGAGCAACAGCCTTCTAAGCTGTAGGTCGCAGGTTCGAATCCTGCTATGCTCACCAAAATGCGAGGATAGTATAGTGGTAATACCGCAGCGTACTATAAGCTGTAAACAGGAGTTCGATTCTTCTTCCTCGCTCCACTTATATAGGATAAAAATGATTGAACAATTAACACAGACACTAATCGTATTGCACATTGTACTTATCTCAGTCTTCGTTGCCTTTACTTACTTTGAGCTTCGCTCATTTAGAAAGTATGCAGAACTTCAGGCTGAGGTTATGACAAAACTTAAGGAGAAATAAATGACAGATAAAGTTATTATTAAAGACGTAGACCGTGTGAACCTTGAGTTCGCAGAGAATGGTTTCATCGTAGACTACACAGGCAGTACATCTGATGATGACTATCACACAACCAAGGTAATCTGCAACACCTTCGATGACATGGTTGATGTGATTACACAAGCAGTAAACGCAAGCCAGTATAAGTAAATGTATTTACCAGATAAACTTCCAAGCGTGTTATTCCACACAAGAGTTCGTGATGATAACATAGAAGGTGACAACCCCTATCGTTGGGAAGATGTGACAACCTATAGCCTGTTCGGTAATAAAGAGTGCATCTTGTTTGCACTTCCAGGTGCGTTCACACCTACCTGCTCTACCTATCAGCTACCAGACTTCGAGAAGTTGTATGGTGAGTTCAAGGAGCAGGGCATTGACGACATCTATTGTCTGTCTGTTAACGACTCATTCGTTATGAACAAGTGGGCGAAAGACCAAGGCTTACAGAACGTCAAGGTAATCCCTGATGGTTCTGCTAAGTTCACAACCAAGATGAACATGTTAGTGTTCAAAGATAACCTTGGCTTCGGAGCGAGGTCATGGCGGTATGCAGTACATACAAAAGGCATGGACATTGTGCAAGGCTTTATAGAAAAAGGCTGGGGACACAATGTAGAGGACGACCCTTATGAACAGTCCTCACCGCAAAACATTTTAACGTATCTGAAAGGACGATAACAAATGACAAAGACATTGGACACACTGATACCAGACATTTACACTATGCTTGAGCAGGGTGCTGATGTCGAACAGTCACATGTTAAGGAAGCCCTTGATGAAGTCGGCAGTCTTGTGCGAGAGGCTGTCGAAACCATACTCCGTGAAGGTCAGCGTGAAGGTGCATCACACCTACGTCTGTCTTCAATCGGCAAACCAGACCGTCAGATTTGGTACGGAGTACAAGGCGAAGAAGGAGAGTCCATCAATGGGCAGACTAAGATTAAGTTCCTTATGGGACATGTCCTTGAGGCTCTCCTGATTTGTCTTACCAAAGCATCAGGTCACGAAGTAACAGAGGCACAGGAAACCGTAGAGGTTGAGGGTGTGCTGGGACATCAGGACTGTGTGATTGATGGTGTACTTGTTGACATCAAGTCAGCATCGTCATTCGCATTCAAGAAGTTTAAGGAAGGCAGGCTGTCAGAGGATGACCCCTTTGGTTACATCGCACAGATTAGTGCGTATGCTACGAAAAACAACCGCAAGGAAGCAGCCTTCTTTGCTATCGACAAGAACAGCAGTGAGCTATGTATCTTACCAGTGCATGACATGGAAATGATTGACGCACCATCACGAGTCAACCACCTGAAGGATGTCGTGTCTAAAGATACACCACCTGCTCGTTGCTATGGAGACTTGGAAGATGGTAAGTCTGGCAATCGTAAGCTTGCTATTGGCTGTGTCTTCTGCTCATTCAAAAAGAAATGCTGGGCTGATGCCAATGGTGGTCAAGGTCTGAGAGCATTCAAATACTCTAATGGAGTACGTTACTTGACAACTGTGGCGAAGACCCCAGACGTTGAGGAAGTACAGGTGTAATGGGATTCAAAAGAAAAAAATATAATCACGAATACAAATCAAACTCTGAGTACGAAGCTGCTCAGCAACTTCACAAGCAAAAGATTAAGTTTGTGTATGAGAAAGAGAAGCTACCATTCGAGTGGCGTGAGGATAAGAATTATATCCCAGACTTTTTCCTACCCAACGGCGTCATCTTAGAAGTGAAGGGAAGGTTCATGCCAGAGGACAGGAAGAAACACCTGTTCATTAAGTCGCAATACCCTGACCTTGACATACGCTTTGTCTTTGATAACCCACACCGCAAGCTATACAAGGGTGGTAAGATGACGTATGCAGATTGGTGTGACAAGTACGGATACATGTACTGCAAATTAAATGAAGGCATTCCACAAACGTGGCTTGACAAACAGGGTGTCAGGTAGTAATATAACATTTCACTTGGATGAGTTTCGTCCTGATGAGTCGTCACCTGAACGTACATTGTTCTTATGTGTGATACTTCAGGCACTGCTAGACGCATCCAAACCAGCATATGAAGGGGAGCCTTCGACTGCTAGGATAGATAGAGACAGAGCATCTGCTTGGTTCTTTGCATCAGTCGGCACTACGGCTGAGGACTTTGAAGAAGTATGTACCAATGCAGGTGTGGACTCAGAATACATGAGAGACTTTGCTTACAAAGTTTTACAGACAGGAGAGATAGATTATGTCAGAAAGAGAATCAATGCAATCCTTGGACACTAAGTTCAATTACTTTGAAGAGCCAAGCGACCCAGTAAATAAGCCAGCACACTACAACACTAAGGGTGTGGAAGCAATCAAGGCTATCGAAGCCAGCATGTCAGACGAGGAATACCAGGGGTATCTTAAGGGTAACTGCATGAAATATATGTGGCGTTACAAGTACAAGGGCAAGCCTGTGGAAGACTTAAAAAAAGCACAGTGGTATCTCGAAAAGCTTATTGCTTCTGTAGAAAACGTATAGTATAATAGGAGACTTGGCACAATGCAAGTAACACTAATCGACCATATGGGCAGCGACTTAACAGTAGTTAATGCTGCTCGTGTATCCTTTAACAAGGAATCACAACGAGAGAAGAACGGCAACATCAACGACCTTCGCATGGAGGACAAACACTTAATCAAGTACTTGGCTAAGCACGGTCATTGGTCGCCCTTCTCACACTGCTTCTTACAGTTTCGTATTGAAGCTCCCCTCTTTGTCGCACGACAGCTGGTGAAACACCAAGTGGGGTTGGCTTGGAATGAAGTCAGCCGCCGCTATGTGGACTATACACCCAAGTTCTACACACCTCAATCGTGGCGCAAGAAAGCTGACAATGTAAAGCAGGGTAGCTCAGATGATACTATAGACTATCACATTGGTTCGTACACACGCTCAGCTATTGCAGAGTATGAACGTATGCTTGATGTAGGTATCGCTCCTGAGATGGCACGTATGGTATTACCACAGAACATGTACACAGAATGGTACTGGTCTGGTTCACTATATGCTTTCTCCCGTGTCGTTAACCAACGGCTAGACAAGACAGCGCAGGCAGAGACACGATATATTGCAGACTTGATTAGCCAAGCTGCCGCACGATTTGATTTTAAATACAGCTGGAAAGCATTAACAGGAGAGGAGCTTCACATAAATGAAACAGAAAAATACATTGAATAATTACTTACCATCGGACTACCAAACATTCATCGCCACGTCACGCTATGCACGTTGGCTGGATGACGAAGGACGCAGAGAAACATGGGGCGAAACAGTTGGTCGCTTCATCGACAACATCGTGCGTCCAAGTGGTGTGTCTGATAAGGACGTCAACGACATCCAAGAAGCCATCCTAAACCTACAGGTAATGCCCAGCATGAGAGCCTTGATGACTGCAGGACCAGCCGCAGCACGTGACAACACATGTGTATATAACTGTAGCTATCTGCCTGTTGACCACCCACGTGCATTCGATGAAGCTATGTTCATCCTGCTGTGTGGTACTGGAGTTGGCTTCTCTGTTGAGCGTCAAGCAATCACCAAGCTACCTGAAGTACCAGCCGACATCAACGACAGCGAAGACCTTATCGTTGTACAGGACAGCAAGGAAGGCTGGGCTAAGGCACTACGTAAACTAATTAGTGGTTTGTATACAGGCGATGTACCCAAGTGGGACTTGTCTAAGATTCGTGCCGCAGGTCAACGCCTCAAGACATTTGGTGGACGTGCCTCTGGACCTGACCCATTGAACGACTTGTTCAAGTTTGTTGTAGCTAAGTTCAAGGGCGCAGCAGGACGTAAGCTTAACAGCGTTGAGTGCCACGACATCATGTGTAAGATTGGCGAGGTAGTTGTAGTAGGTGGTGTTCGCCGCAGTGCAATGATTAGTTTGTCTAACCTATCTGATGACCGTATGCGTCACGCTAAGTCTGGTCAATGGTGGGAGAACGAAGGGCAACGTGCTTTGGCTAACAACTCTGTAGCCTACACTGACAAGCCTGACATGGAAACATTCATGCGTGAGTGGCTATCTCTTGTCGAGTCTAAGTCTGGTGAGCGTGGTATCTTTAGCCGCATTGCAGCAGACAAACACGTAGCACGTAACGGTCGCCGCACCACTGGTATGGAGTGGGGTACAAACCCTTGCAGTGAAATCATCCTGCGTCCCTATCAGTTCTGTAACCTGACTGAGGTTGTTGTTCGTCCTACCGACACAGAAAAAACCTTGACAAATAAAGTAAGACTTGCTACAATCTTAGGAACAATTCAATCAACATACACAGACATGCCGTACCTTCGTCCTGTCTGGCGTAAGAACACTGAAGAGGAAAGGCTGTTGGGCGTAAGCTTGACAGGAATTATGGACAATGAAATCACTAACAACCCATCTACAAAGTTACTTAACAAGCTTCGTGACTCTGCTGTACAGACAAACAGGGATTATGCTGAGCAGCTTGGAATTAATCCATCTGCGGCCATCACTTGTGTCAAGCCTTCAGGTACTGTGTCGCAGCTGGTTGATAGCGCTTCTGGCATTCATGCTCGTCATAGCGAATATTACATCCGCACTGTACGGGGTGATAACAAAGACCCTCTCACGCAGTTCCTAACTAACGCTGGTATCCCAGCAGAGCCGTGCGTTATGAAGCCTGACAGCACCACAGTGTTTAGCTTCCCAGTCAAATCACCAGAAGGTGCAGTGACACGTAACGACATGACTGCTATCGAACAGCTTGAGCTATGGAAAGTATATGCTCTTGAGTGGTGTGAGCATAAGCCATCAGTTACTATCACAGTACGTGAGGAAGAATGGCTCAAGGTAGGTGCGTGGGTATACGATAACTTTGACATCTGTTCTGGTGTATCGTTCCTACCACACAGCGACCACAGCTATGCACAAGCACCTTATCAGGACTGTGATAAAGAAACATACGAGGAAGCCCTTGCTAAAATGCCAGAGCGTATTGACTGGCTTGGACTGTCTGAGTACGAACAGGAAGATAACACAGCAGGCTCACAGACTATGGCATGTAGTGGTGACTCGTGTGAGGTTGTTGACCTAACATAGGAGAATGATATGAAAGAATTTTATATTGCATCAACAGTGTTGTTATTGTCAATCGTAGGTCTATTGGTCTACGTTTGGCACTACAACCCCATTGAAGGACTATAATGATATGATTGAAATATATGGACAGCCTAACTGTGTCCATTGCGAAAAGGCGGTGGAGTTATGTAAGGACAAGAAGCTCCCTTACAAATACTTCACCGTCAAGCAGGACATTACCATTGAAGAGTTTAAGGAAATGTTTCCACGTAAGCTAACAGTTCCTCAGATAAATGTAGACGGACAATACCTTGGTGGGTATGACGAACTGGAGGCTAAGTATGAAAAGCCCATGTAAGGCCAGCACAGATACTACAGTAGATAGCTGTGAGTTATCTAACCTACATGACACATGTATACATTGTGGCCGCACCTCACGTGACTTGGAGAACTGGCAAGCAATGACACATGAAGAAAAGAAAGCAGCAAACCTAGCAGCCAAACAAAGACTGAAAGGTATGTGGCATAAGTAAAAAACTTCTTGACATTAACTAAATAATTTACTATAATATATATGGTGGTGGGCTAAACCTCCTTTCTCTCTCAATCCCTCTAGCTCACCACCATTATTTATTTGGAGATGTAATGAAGAAAAGACCCGTAATTTATATTGGATACGATGACCGTGACCATAGAGCCTTTGAGGTTCTGGCACATTCTATTCGTAAGTACAATAAAGAGTATGACATCATCCCACTTATGGAGCCTGCACTACGCCGCAATGGTTTGTATCGCAGAGCCTCTCGTGTCTTCCTACACGAACCTAATCAACGCTATGATGTGTTTGATGGACGACCATTCAGTACAGACTTTACCTTCACACGCTTCCTCGTACCTGCACTAAACCAGTACGATGGCTTAGCTTTGTTTATGGATGCCGACATGTTTGTACGTGCAGACATAGCAGGTATCTTTGATGTCTATGGAAAAAACGAAGAGTATGCAGTACAGTGCGTACAACATAAGTATGAACCAGAGTCCTCTGTTAAGATGGACGGTGTAGCTCAGACGAGATACTACAGAAAGAACTGGTCTAGCTTTATGTTATTTGATTGTAGTCACCCATCTAACTTAAAGCTTACAGTAGACGATGTTAATCTTCGGACTGGTGGGTGGCTCCATTCTTTTGGATGGCTAGACGACGAGGATATTGGTGCTATCCATCCTGAGTGGAACTGGCTAGACGGTTTCTCTGACCCACAAGTCGAGGCTAAGAACGTACACTTTACTACAGGAGGTCCTTGGTTTGATAAGTGGAAGGCCAGCCGACCTGTTGAAGAAGCCTACGTTGAAGAGTGGGAACAAGCCGAAGCAGAAATAACAACACAACTAATACTGGAGAACATGTAATGACATACACTTTTGTAACAAGCTTTCATAAGAAACACGAGGATGTCTATGCACGTATGATGCTTGAGTCCGTAGCTAAGAACTGGAAGCCAGGTGACACCAAGCTTATCGCTTACGTTGAGGGCTATGACAGCCTTGACGAACTTCCTTTAAATGATTTAGATGGTGTCATTGAGTACCGACACATTGAAAGTATTGATGCACGTAATAACTTTATTGAACGCAACAAGGATAAGAATGGTAACTACGCTGAAGCCCCATACAACTACCGTATGGATGCGCTTCGCTTTTGCCATAAAGTATATGCACTGACAGACGTAGCCCTTGAGATGCTAGACAACCAAGACCAAGGATGGCTTGCATGGATTGATGCTGACACAGTTACAAAGAAAATGTTTAAGGCAGAAGATGCTGCTAAGATTATGATTCCAGAGGTAGACATTGTACACCTTGGTCGTATTGATATTGACTATAGCGAGACAGGCTTCATGGCATTCAACATGGCGTACCACAATGCAGCATCTTTGCTGATTGATTTACGTGGTGCTTATGACACAGACGAAGTGTTTGGTTATCGTGAGTGGACTGATGCCTTTATCTTTACACGTCTACTTAAAATCTACGAAGCACATGGAGCCAAAGTTCGTAACCTTTCAGAAGGTGTACGTGGTCTGTCTGTCTTTGACCAGTGCATGTTGGACGAATACTTTGTACATAACAAGGGCAACTTAAAGTTTGATGTCGCCGCCGTAAAAGAAAAGGCAAACAGTGTATCACAAGATGTTACTGGACCAGGAAGATACAAGCAACTAGCTACCCTTGTACGTCACTACTCACAAGATAAAGAAGTATTTATTATTGCAGAGACTGGGACATGGAATGGTGGACGTGCTATTGAAATGGCTCTTGCTGCTTACGATAACGTAGACGAAGTACACTACATGGGCTTTGATTTGTTTGAGCAAGCGACTGACGAGACAGACAAGCTTGAGCTTAACATCAAGGCACATAACTCAGAAGACTTGGTTAACAAAAGACTTGATGCTTTCTCGCAGAAGATGTTAGAGAATGGTAAAACATTTAGCTGGAACTTGTATGCTGGTAANACCAACGAAACAATGGAGCAGGTTAGCTTTGATAAGGTTGACTTTGCTTTCATTGATGGTGGGCATTCATACGACACAGTACAGAATGACTACGGCTTCTTACGTGACGTAGACGTTGTTGTCTTCGATGACTTCTACTCTGTGGAGAAGGGCAAAGAAATGCCAGAGGAACACAAGGGCATTATCAAAACTATNGAAGAGATTAAAGACNGAAACAAAAAGGTATTNCCTTCTCAAGACGGTATGGCATTNGGTGGTAACGTACACTTAGCTGTTGTAACCAAACCAGATGTAAAAGATATTCCTAAAGAACTATCACGTGTACCTATTATTATTAAGCCTAAAGATTCTATGCCACAAGACCACATTAAGGATAACATTAGACACAACGTGCCTAAGATTGGTGAGTTTGATTGGGTTAAAAACTATAAGCCAACCAATGACCACGCCATCATAGTATCAGGTGGTACGCTAGACTTCAAAGAGATTAGAAGAGTTCAAAATAAAACAGGTGGTAAAATCTGGTGTGTTAAACACGCATACCCACGCCTGTTAGCTGAAGGCATCAAGCCATATGCCTGTGTCATTCTTGACCCACGTCCTATCGAAGGCACAAGTACACATGGCATTGTGCGCACAGAACTGTTCAAAGAGATTGACCCAAGTACAATCTTTATCATTGCATCTATGACTGACACATCTGTTGTCAACTACATTATGGACAAGACAGATAATGTTATGGGCTTCCACGCCTTTACTGATGGCATCAGAGACGAAAGCATTAAAGATAAGATTGTTATCGACCCGTCCCTACCAATTCCAAACGGCACAGCATTAGTGTCAGGTGGTACGGCATCAGCTACCCGTACGTTAGGGCTGCTTGAAACTCTTGGTTACAGGAACATCCACATGTTTGGCTTTGATTGCTCTGTCCCAGAGAAAGTAGCAAAGAAGAACCAAGACTCTAAAGATGAAGCAGGTAATCCTAAGTACATGCACGTTGAGATTAACGATGTAAACTACTGGACTACTGGTGAGCTTCTTGCATTGGCTCAAGACTTGGAGAAGATGCTAGAGAAAAAAGACTTGGGACTTAACCTAAAGTTTTATGGAGACAACAGCCTGGCTCGTGGTGTGTGGGATATGTCTCACTACAGCAAGAACTCTCAAACATTCAAGGAGTATATGAATGCCCGTTCTAAATAAACGTATGGAAAAATTCTGCCAGTCGTATCTTATTAGTAAGAACGCTACGCAGTCTGCCATCTCAGCAGGATACTCTGAACGCTCAGCACACAACCAAGGCTGGAGGCTTCTAAAAGAACCACAGATTGTAGAGCGTCTAGCAGAACTTGAGTCTGAGTACAACACAGATGTAGACGTTATCACAGAGCTTGAGAAGCAGTATGAAGCAGCTAAGGCAAACGGCAANGGTGCTACGGCACTTAAAGCTCTTGAGATTCTATCTCGTATACGTGGCAATAGTGCTGANGACGATGCACCACAGAANATNGAAGGACTTGAGGGTCGCATCTGTGCATCAATGCAAATCATTGGCAAAGAAAAGATGTATGAANTANTCATGCAAACATTCCCAGAAGACTTCGATGAAGACTACGAAGANCCAGAAGAAGAATATGCTGATGTAGTAGAACAAGTAATGGAAGAAGACTACAATATACTCAAGGAGCTAGACGATGAAGATGCCACCAGTGAATAAGTTTAGAGAAAAGACTGCTCTAATTACAGGCATTACAGGACAGGACGGTGGCTATCTAGCAGAGCTATTGCTTGAGAAGGGCTACATAGTACACGCCTTGTGTCGCCGTGTGTCCTCAGAACCATCCTCTCGTATAGCACACCTAATAAAGAACTCCAACCTTACACTACACTATGGTGACTTGTCTGATTCAGGTAGCCTTATGCGTCTGTTTGATACCCACTTATTCGATGAAGTATACAACCTAGCAGCACAGTCACATGTTAGAGTATCGTTTGACGTACCAGAATACACCGCCGACGTGGACGGTATGGGGGTATTAAGGCTGCTGGAGTGCATTCGTTCCCTTGGTATGGAAGATTACACCAGATTCTATCAAGCGTCCACCTCTGAGCTTTATGGTAAGGTTGTTGAGACACCACAATCAGAGACTACACCCTTCTATCCACGCTCTCCTTATGGGGTAGCTAAGCAGTTTGGATTCTGGACAGTAAAGAACTATCGTGAAAGCTATGGCATACACGCATCCAATGGTATCTTATTCAATCACGAGTCACCTTGGCGTGGCTCAGAGTTTGTTACGCAGAAGATTGTACAGGGTGTAGCTAACATTGCACGTGGTAAGCAGGAGTTTATTAGCCTTGGTAACTTGGATGCCCAACGTGATTGGGGACATGCTAAGGATTATGTCGAAGGCATGTGGCGTATGGTGCAACATGACCACGGAGATGACTACGTGTTAGCTACAGGTGAGCTTCATTCAGTACGTGAGCTAGTAGAGATTTGCTTTAGAAAGGTAGACATGCGTATTCGCTGGGAAGGTGAAGGCATCTTTGAGAAAGCCTACGATGAGAATGAAAATATGGTAGTCAATATCAACCCTGAGTTCTACCGACCAGCCGAAGTTGACTTACTGCTTGGTGATTCCACCAAGGCACGTAAAGTCCTTGGCTGGAAACCTAGCTATACCTTTACTACTTTGATTGAAGAGATGATGGAGTCTGCGCTTACTTCTTAAGTTGAGTAATAGACTTGAGTCCAAAGCTTGCAGCAATAGAAGCAAGGATACCATACTGTAACCATTCAGGTGCAGTACGCAAGAAGTCAAAGCCCTGCTGCATGTATGGTTGTAGAGGTGGGACAAAGCTTGCTACAATCATAGCAATAAAGCATAACGTCCATGCCTCATCCTTCCAGCTGTTGTCTGATGAAGACATAGCCATTGATTCCCAATCACCATCTTGCTTAGCCTTCTTAGTGACAGCTTCAATCTTAGCTACCTCAAGCTTAGCTTTAGCCTGTGCTTTTTCTTGTTTACCTTTTAGCCATGTGCCTGCAATATTAGCTACAGGTGCTATCAATGTTTGCCACATAGTTCTCTCTCCTATCTATTGGTCAATTTCTTCTTGTACTAACACGCCTTCACCAAACGCAGACATCTCATGTGTTCCAGATAGGGATGATAGTTGGAATTGAATGTCTGTTTTTTCTGTGTACTTAAATGGATATTGCCTATCAATAGTTAAGTTACTATTAAAGGTTGAACGTGCAACATTTATATACAAACCTGAATCTACATTTTGTGTGTTGTTTCTAAAGATAGCAGGTTTACTAGATGTACTATCATTTGAATAAGCACCAATACGATTTAGATAAAAAGAATGCTGCCTTGGTACACTATAAATAGCTGACTGACTTAAACCGTTTTGAGGACGAACACCACCATACACTACCCCACCGTTTGTTACTTGAATAAACCCATCGTTAGCATCTCCATTGACATACAGAACACTATTAATCCTAAGGAACTGCTGCGTTGTTGCGGTAGCTGTGGCAGTTAAATTAACTGGAACTGCTTCTGATATAATATCCCAATTAGAATCAAGCCCTGTAATTATAGCAATGTTTCCCACATCGGCAGTTACATTTGTAGTTACAGTCATGTTTAAAGCAGAAGTAGGATATACATAAGCTTGCGGTAGTTCCCACAAAGGAATAAAATCACCAGTAGATACACTAGTGTTGTAACCAAAGAGGTTTACTACAGAGTGACCTTGAATCTGACCACGTGCAACCTGTAAGTGAAACGGTTCTGATGCACCTGTCTTTGTAATTGAAGAAATCTTGCTCATTATTCTACTCCTAACTCCATCATTAATGACAACCGTTCAGCACGTCTTCCTACTTGTCTTGCCCATTTACTATCCATCATTTCGACTGCTGCTTCTGAGTAATCTCCGCAGTGTATTGCTGCCCACATTTTTCGAAAGCCTGTAAGACGAGGGACACCGACATTAAAAGCCATATCAATAAGGACACGCTGGCGAATACTATCAAGCTCAGCAACAATAGGAAACTCTGCCACAAGCTCACGCTCAACAATATCAATATCGTTGTTGCATAGAAAACGGGCTTCGTCTTCAGTAATACCTCTGTCCACGAGGTTACGACCAATACCAATCGTTGCAATGCCGAGACTATCTTCATATACTTCTAGCTCCATTCCTTCGTGGTCAATCAGCTGGTCAATTAGTTCTTCCCTATTATACTTCATTCTTTTTCTTCACGCAATGGTTGCCCCGCATACATGCCTTCTATTTGCTTTAGTCCCTCTACAAGGTTTACAGGATATTTTCTATCAACTATCCATTGTTTATAGTTTTTCTTAGCTACTAAAGGAGTCGGCGCAAAAGTCCCCTTCTCTACTAAAGTAGATATAACCTTATCAGGAACATCGTATTCTCCGTTGCTAGTTAAGAAGTTTAAAACATTACCTACTCCAAGAGGTTTTAATTCATATTCTTTAGTTTTCTTATTCCACTGCCTAACAGGAGTTTGTGCGTACACTTCAATTCTATCTTTAAGCCTAGCCTGACGTTCCTTCTCAACTTGATAATACTCATGCGCTTTATAAAAAACTTCTTGTATGTCATCCGCATTCATTTCTTTATCGCCAAACTCTTTTAAGTAAGAATCAAAAGCAGGTTTTGTGTTGCCAAACTCCTGAAGGTCTTTAGATAAATCCATTGCCCAAGTCTTATTAGCATTTACATAGTTGTTTCTAACTCCTGTAAAGAAGTGTAATGCTTGGTCGCTAAATCTTTTAGGAAATCCTCCAACTGTTTGGCCTTTTCCCTCACCTCTTTTAAGTTCAGATTCAAAAGATTCTCTTAAGTTGTTAAACGATTTTTTACTTCCTGGAAGCAATGGACCTAACGCTCCTTT
>JGI10211J34971_10003330_pt1 | contig 12898 bp, 15 predicted proteins | sample Etolagsediment_FD_34971 | JGI IMG/M metagenome (IMG submission 34971) | reverse complement strand
TGCAATGTCTTATGTACAAATTTTCCCACCAATCTTTATTGTTTTTATTCTTATTATTATTCTTTTGTATAGCGGTATGTTTTCCACCAAATAAATAATCTTTTTTAAAATATGCATGAATGGAACTGCAAAGTTATGATGAGAGATTATTTAATTGGTAAACAACCCATCTTCTATTACAGAACAATTATCTGTTTATTAATTACCTTATTAATATGCAATATTATAATTTATACATATGGAATACATATTCCTGTCATTAGCATTTATGTAGCAGGTTTTGTAGTATTTTTTGTTTTCTTATGGTTGTGCAATTTTATTGCTGCTAAATGTATTAGTAATCAGGAATTGGATCCTCTCATTCGTAAATGTCAATTGTGTATGGCAGACCCAAATATAAAAAATATAGCTGATTTAACTAAAGAAGATTTTGCCAATTATTTAGGATTTTAATTCTCCAATATTTTATGATTAATACTTACAATAACCGTTTTACAAGAGCATTTGTAAAAGTTATTGGTAAATCGGGAAAAATGTTTTCCACAGATAATAGTGGTTTGTTTAAAATACATTATGAAAACCAATTCAAAGATACTATTTTTAATCAAACTAATACATTTGCTCAATTAAAAGATTGTCCATATTATCCAAAAACATATTTAGTCAACAACAATTTAGAATTTAACAATCTACAACTTGAAAATGGCAAATATTTCCTTAAACCTAAAGACGGTTTTATGGGTACAAATGTAAGTGTTTGTGAAGTTATTAACAATCATAAAAATATAATTGTTAAAAATAATATACAATTCCCACTTATTGTACAAAAAGATATTGGTCCTAAATTAATAAATGGATATAAAGTTGATTATCGTGCATATGTCCTTTTTCTAAAATTTGACAATAAAATACAAACATTTGTTTATCCATTTGGTAATAAAAGAATTGCTGACTCACCTTACTCTAACAAAAAAGAGGCTTTATTAACATTAGGTAAAAAAACTGAACCTTTTAAACTCCCAACGGCTTTTTACAATTGTATTAAATCAAGCATTAGCCATCTGCAATAGCCAAAAGATTTTAACATTTTTTTAGTTGGTTACGATATTATAGAAGATATTAACAATAAACCAAATATTCTTGAAATAAATTCTGTTCCCAATTTTTTACACAAACACCACCTTAAACACATACATATTGATATAATACATGAAATTGTTAATCTTTGTATAAATTATAAAAAAACTAAAACTTTTTCCCCAAAAAAATTTGTTATAATATAATATGAACAAAAAAGGCGAACAATACCCTATATCTCAACAACCTATAAGAGCATTCAGGCAATCCGATACCATCCAAGATAACATGTTCCACGAAACACACGGCCCTTTAGGTAACTCCTTCCCATCCAAATATATGCGCTACGCCCCAGTTGGCGATACTGCTGACCAAGGAAAATGCCTTTTAGGCGCCAATGGTTGTGTCCCTCTCTGTTCCGGTTACACCAACAACCCCTGTAACGTTGTTGCACCTATCCCCGGACCTCAATGGCAAGTACAAAGTGCAGCTACTGTCCAACAAAGATTAACTAACCAACAATATACTGCTAATACTTGTCCTCTTGGACCTACTGTTTTAAGAAATGCTCCTCAATGCACCAATATTGGAGAAAATGATAGCAGACAACCTCAACAAGTTACTTGCTATGCATCTCAACAACCTCCTGTCTGGGGACAATAAAAAAAAATATCTGTTTACCATATATGACTAACTCACATATGGTACTCTTTTTACTCTTTGTTTTAGTGATTGCCCTTATCATCACTTTCGCCATTTTAGCAGGCAAAAAACACAGAGAAAGCTACAAAACTTGGGGTGGACCAATGAAAAAAGATTGTCCAACTTGCTGTGGCAATATTGACTGGTATTTAGGACCTCAACTTTATAAAAATTATTGCCCCAATTCCATCCCACCTGCATTTGAAAACACCCAACAATACGATAATTATTATTTCCCAGAAGATACCGATAATGCACACAAATTTTTCGCTAAAATGCAAGAAAACTTTGTTGCTGGTAGAAATGAAGGCAAATCTAACTTTGAAAAACAGATAACTGAATGCAATGAAAAAGGACTTAAACCCGCTTATAATCCAGACATTTGCACTGAAGATAACAACTATAAACCTTATGCTAACTGTAAATGTGTTGATGACAAAAACAACTGCAAAGAATGCTACCCTCCAATCAATTTAGATAAATACCAAAAAGACTAACTATTCTAAACATTGCTTCACATAATTTTTATATTTGGCTGTATATATCTTCTTTATATCTACTTCATCCAACTTGTTCAATCTTAACAATAAATCTACCTCTTCACTTGTTAATTCCAATTTTTTTAACAAAGGAATTAAATATTTATCCATCTCTTGTTCCATATCTTTTCTTTCTATTTTTTTTAAAATATCACAAATAAATTCTGATAAATAAAATGCATCATTTGCCTTATTGCCATACTTTATTAACACCTGATTTATCACCTTGCGATTTGTAAAATATAATGAAACCTTATTCAATAATGTTGCATACTTCCTTTTCGCAAATTTTAATTTCAAATTTTTATGTCTTTCCAATATCTCCTGATGCTTAAAATTTACATTCACATTTGTTAACATCGCTGAATTCATATTTAAATCCCAAAATTGCCTCTCAAATATCATATTCTGCACCACATCATTATCAGCCAAACTCTCTGAAACATAATCTAAAAACTCCAATTTATCTTCATTCTTTATCCTCTGCCCTATATTATACGGATAATTCTCATGCACCAAAAAACTAAACAAAAACTTATCCCCATAATACATATTCACATTCTCTTCCACAGTCAACTTTCCACCAAATAATCTTTCCAAATTCTCCGATAATCTCGCATCTGCCGACTTATTGGAAAACGTTTCTATCACCAATTCTATATCCTCATCTTTTATCTTTTCATCTGTTATCAACAATAAATCATCCAATAAATGATTGTATTTAGTTAAATCCTTATCTATCTTCTTTAAAATAAAATTCTTCTGAGTTTCTGTTATATTTATACAATTTTTCTCACATATCTTATCAAAATAAAATTTTACATCTTCTTCTTTTAAATCTGATAATTCAACCACACAACTCATCTTCTTCAAATCATTTATCTTTTTATCATTCACATCCTGACAAACTACTATTATTGGATACATCAACTTCACATCATTCTTCTTCCGATTAAATAATGACATAAAATCTGTTATTACCACTTTATCATTATTATTCAATAATGAATCAAAATCATCTATTATTATTCCAATATTTTCGTCCATGTTATGAATCATACTCAAAACATTCTTATTACTTGATACCTGCAATATTAACTCTTTAATATCCTTATTTATCTTATTATCCTGTATATTAACCATTCTCTCTTGCATACCAAAATTTTTACATATAAACTGCGCCAAACTTGTTTTTAAACTATTCTGTTGACCAACAATCAATATTATTTTCTCTTCCATATTCACCAAATTTTTTACTTCATTGTATTCTTTCATCCATCTTTCTATCTTCTTCCAATTATCTCTCGTTAAATTCTTAAAATCTGCAAATGACTCATAATTAAATTTCTTTATCATTAATTATGATTAGTATTAAATTTTTAAACTGTACCGCAATTCACATAACCAGGCGACATCTGCTCTGAACTTACACCCAACCAACTCGCATTCATATCCGCACTTGGTCCACACTGTGCAACAAACTCACACCTCTCCCTCTCCGCTGTTGCATCCATCTTTCCCTTCTCATCCATATCCGCATTCTTAAAACTCTTCGTCTTTCCACTCTTATCAGTATAACACACAGTATTGTCCGGATTGTTAACTGGTATGTTAAACTTATTATGACATATATGATAACCCTTCCTTGTTGGATCTTCACCCATATACACCCAATAATCTGGACATCTTGCACCAATTGTTCGCATATACTCCAATGGTGGCATTTTTACACTGCCTCCTCTGCTACGATTTTTTGATTTATTTATCATTATCACATATGCCAACAACAATATAAATAATATGGCAAAAAATGCAATAAGCACACCTAACATAATTGTTGAATAATCCATCTACTCTATTATGACAAAAAAATCTTCCTAAAATGTCGTCGTTACACTCCTCAATGTCTTCGTTCCTGCTGATGACAAATTCTCTGGCAATGGCAAAGGATTCGGCAACTTCTGAACATTGTCTAAATATCCTAAATATTGCTCCACTTCTGACAACACATTCGGTACACAATAATCTAAAACCAATTTGTTCAAATAATTTATCTGCTCCTTGAAATTCTTATTCTGATTCAAACTAAATTGCAAAAAAATTGCCCTCATTATCACCTCCAACTCTATCGCCGACTGTTTTCCAACTACATGCTTCTTTCCACTCTGCAACCAAACCTGATATCTCAATTCCGTCTGTATCCTATCTATATTCGCCTTACTAAAAAATAACATCCCTAAAGGACTAGGTGACTGTATATGTTGCAGCGCCTCATACTTAAAATTATCCTTCTTATCATTGTTCCCATCAAACAAAGGTATAGTATTGTAATTCGTCGTTGTCACATCTACCACTCGCCCATTCTGAAACTGATTGTAATATTGCTTCCCTAAATCATTAGTCTCCGAAAATGGCTGTTGCAATTCTATATTCATATCCTTCATCTATTTTATATGCAGATTTTTTTTTAATGACTGAAACTATTGCGTTCCACAACCGTCGTTCCAACCGTATTCACAAAACCTGTCCGTGAATTTATATTCGTCTCCTTTAACACTTCTATCTTCTCCACTATCATCAACATAAAATTATGCTCCTTATTCAACTCCATTATCTTCCCCTCATAATCTATCAACTGTACCACAAAACTATCCAAACTCGTCAAACAGCCATCAAAATATAACATCTCATTCGTAAATGGATCCTCCACAACACATGACCCCGGATTACCACTCATCTTTATCTTCGCAAATATATTATTCACATCCTTCGCTAACTTCTGATAACTACTCGCACTACCACCCGCCGGTAACACACAATTCTGCACAGTATCCAAACTAATATCCTCAACCACCACATCATAACCCTTCACCGTATTCCCATCATATAAATACACATCATTGCTTCCATTGCCGAAATTTGGTGTCGGTTTTACCTGCTCTATTACCGTCCCATTCGCATTATTATTAATCCCACTATTCAACAACTTCATGAAAAAATAATTGTTCGTGTAAAAACTATACGTCCCATTCGGAGTTTTACATACCGGCAACTTAAAATCTAAAGTCTCCCCCGATATATAATCTATATTCACCGTATTTATCTTGTCTTTTGCAAACTGACAATTTAAAAAATCCGCCGACTCTTGCTCCACCAATGATAGTGTCTCTACCATATTTATAAAAGTATTCTGCTTATACAACAAATTGGGCTGAATGCCTCTTGCATATTGAATTGGGCCTAATACAGATAAATTGTTTAATGTGTTGTAGTAGCCCAGAAGATTGACTAAAAGTCTGGAACTACCATCTAAATTGCAGATAAGGCCATTAAAATCGCTTACAAACTTTTTACTAAATATTTCGCATTCTAAATTCCTTTCCTCAAACTCTGGTTGTTTACAATCTTGACATAAAAATGGCTGCACATTATATATATTATTGTCCACCTCATTCATAAACTGACTAAAAGGATTATTATCACCTGTTATCAAAAAAAATGGCGCCTCTCTTCCTATTCTTGCTTCACACAATCTTTTACATGTGCCATCATATACAATCTCCTCTTCATACGAAAAAATCGCCTCTTTCCCATTATTATACATAAAAAATCGCAATACATTGGGTATTGGTTCACCTGTATCTGGATCCGTTACCTTGTTGTAATATGTTTTATATTTCCATTCAGTAACTGGTAATAATGGTTCATTTGACAATTCTATCTGGAAATACGGTAAAAATTCCTTGTAATTTATATTATCCTTTTTAAATCCTCCTAAATCCGGCATATCTGTCATAACTATGGGGAAAATATCACTTGCAATTAAATCCAAATATTCTTGTGAACTTACTGTGGGGTCAATCACTTTTAAAGTTAAATCAAAGTAATTTTTACCTCTGTAACTACGCAATTTCTCCACCTTTAACACTTCATACCTTAATAAAAAATTTACCACACTCGTCTCTGGGTTTATTATCACTTTTACATTCTGCGGTCTTCTGTAAAATTTCTCCGTCTCACTCGGTATCGGAAAATAATACGGTTCCTCCAAAAATGTATCACTATCAAAAAATAAAGTCTCATTCCATAAATCCTCTATAATCTTCGCCAATTCTCCAGTCGTATAATTACCATCAGGTATCTTTATCGCAAACAAATTCTTCAACAAATTATTATTCACTATCTTCTTCGCCTGTTCACAATCCAATGCATCTTGACCAACTTTCTTAAAATCTGTTATAAATGAACTAACTGGCACATTGCCCGTTGTATATGTAACAGTCGGAACTAAGTCAATTATCAATCCTCCTCTAACTCTAACAAGCATCTCATAAGGAATTGTCATCCACATTATCACACTATTCCGGTAATTTATTGGATACTCCATCTCTGGAAAAAAATAATCCACCAATTTTATACTCTCCACATTCTGAAACTTCCTCCCCAAAAATATCTCGTAATTATTCGGTTTCGGGTACAAACTCACATCCCTCATCCTACTATCCACATTCAAATATGAAGTCTTATAACGAAAATATGATGACTCCCCAATATCCCTCGCAAAATCCGATAAAACCGGCCTCTCATTGCCAAATTCTCCCTTGTTCCATCCATATGCCCTCAATTGCCTCTGAGTTAAAGGATTGTCTTGCCTAAATGTTCGTTCTAATGTACTTCTTACATTGTTCACTTGTCCCTGTTTTAATGTTCTGTATGGTATAAATTGGTTTGCATCTTCGTTTAATTGCTGCGGAGTTAATGCATTTGTATTCACAAACTTATTTGTATAAAGTAAATCGTCATCCATTACTAATATGATATCGTAAAATATTTTTAAACAAAAAAAAATGATGGATTCTTTTACATCCAATCTAAGTTTTTAGTAATCATGCAATGTCTGGCAATATTGCATACAATATCCTTTGTCAGCTCCAACAACTTGGCGTGAAAGTCCATGAAAATAATGGACATTTTATTTTCCCATCTAACGTCCAATTGTCAGACACTCTGCAGAACATTCGCATGCGCATCAGTTTCTACCAAAGTTTAACTATGAATCCTGATGGAGCAAACAAATGGCTTTCCGATATTCTGGCAGAAATCACTGACTACAAAACCCTGCTTACTCAAGGAAAGTCTGTTGAAATGTCTGACAGACGCTTCCAACTTGAAAATTGCTGAAAAAAAAATGATTTTCTCTGGAGTTTCGTTTTATAAATTTAAAAAATGAATTGGAAACAATTATTCAATATTCTTGAAATTATTTCTGAAAATATTTCTGAACAAAACAAAAAAATGGAACAATATTCCCTTAAAAATAACATAGAATGCACCAATTGGCGCAATTTCCACAACAAATGGATTGACATTTTTATCAATATTTTCCCATCTTCTATTAAAAGCAACAATCTAAACATTATCTTAGAAATTGCTCGCAAAAAAATTAACATGAACCAATTTGTCCCTAAATCAACCATTGAATTCATTTCCAACATCCCATTGGTTAAAGATATCCTATGGGACGGTTACTACGACTTTGCACCTTCCAATTCTATGATGGTTGGTGGCGAAAAAAAATGGTTCTCTAACGGTTGGCACAAATACAGATGGACACAATTTGAAAACGCTCTGGAAAATAAACTTAAACTTGATATGGCTACCATATGCAATTCCGACTTTTTCTAAAAAATTGATGGGTTTTTTATAATAATACTCAATTAATTGAGAATCTCTCATCATGTCCGTCCTATTGCCGCCGACATTTTCTGATGGCTTCCGAGCCTTCCTCAATGCAATTCTGGAGAAACTCCCCAACTGGAAAAGACTCTTGAAGGAAAGCAACCCACGTACAATTTTGTGGGTTTGCCTGAAACTCCTTGAGAGTTCTCTCAACCTGTGGGTACAAACCATGCCCCAAGTCTGCAAAAAAATGCAGGAGATTGTGAAGGATTCTCCCTTTGCACAGGAACTCTTTGGAGGTGATAACATCCAGTTCTTCTCCCATTTTCGTCAGGCCGTCCTCGGGCTAAAGCCAGCAGACCATCTGGGCTCTGCTAAGCTTGTTGAATTCCTCAACCGAACCGCCATTGTCCAAGAAGCCCTCCGGCGGATGGGCTCTGGCTCCATGAGATTGGGCGGCGTTGCAACTGGTTGGCTCCATCGGGGATGGTCTGTGTCCAGCTGGGAAACTTTTGCCCAACATTTCGCAGACGTTTTCCGTGAGGATCCCTCCTGCAAAGTTGAAGGCAAACCTGTCCAAGAATTTTATGACAAAGCAGTAACTTCTTCAACAATCATCCGTTTGGGAAGAATGCAGGTAGAAGGTCCACAAGACTGGCAGAATCTGTGAGACAACCCGCCCCAACGTTTTTTATAAAAAATGATGCAAAAAACAATTGCACAATTAAATAACAAGCAACTAACAATGAAACACGCAGACGAAAGCATCATTTTCGGCACTCTCCGGTCTTTACCGTGGGATTTACTAAAAGGGAAACCTTGGGAGGAATTACAGAAAGAAGTGTTTTCTTTACAGCCTTGTTTGTTCAACCTCGGTGGTAATCTTATCATCCGCAAATCCGCACAACTTGCTAAAATAGAAAAACCAATGATTGAATGGACACTTGATGATTGGTTAGTTGTCACAAAAATTCTTTCGGTTGGTGTCCAATCATTCTTGAATAGAAAACCTACGAAAAAACCAAAACAGGACATTCCCGACAAGATGCCACCAGTAATTCGCATTCTCCATGAAAATGAGTCCATCGGTGGCATGACTCTTGTTATTTATAAAAAATTGATTAAATTTACAAATATATTATTTAACAAAACTGAAGATGTCTGCAACAGAACAAATCAGCAACATTATCGCTAATCTCGGCATTCGCCATGATTTTGCACCAGATTACCCCCTTTCTAACAGAGTTACCCTGATTATTCAACAATCATTGGGTATACCCCTTAAGCAATGGGTTAGAGGGCATTTCCATGTTGAACCGGAAAATGATTTTGGAAGAGTTGTACAATTCTTTTGGAAAGATACGGAAGTTGTTGTTGTCAGAACCGACTACAAAGAACATTTTCCTTACTTGAAATTCATGTTCGGATATGGTGGTCTGGGAATTGCAATCAACAACTGTTTGGAAAAAATGAACGTCAGATTCAACATCACATCTTTCCAACTTGTTTCGGAAGATGGCGGTCAAACAATTTTATCCATTGACCCACAACAAATTGCTAAATTCCTTTGTCTGGATTACCAAAAATTTTGTTATGGTTTCCACAATGAAGCACAATTCATTCTGTGGCTGTCTGACTGCTTCTATATTGGGCAATCAGAAGCTCAACAACAAGAGGAATGTGCTATTTATCCGGCAACAACAACAGTTGCGAAAGCTTACAAAATGTTCAAGTTGTGCACGGTTTTTGTGGATAAACAAGCAATTCTTGATTTTTTCCAAAAAACAGAAACAGAAGTTTACAAACCTAAACCGATTGCCCAGAACATTAAAGTAAAAACTATCTAACCGAAAAAAAAATTGATGGGATTATTTTGTAAATTCATAAGTAAAACAGTTCATTACTCAACCATGACACCTCGGGTTCCCATGTCAGCAGGCTGCACCAATGCGGCAACCGCTTGTGATAAGTTCACAAAACTTCTTGTAAAAGAAGGAAAACGCTACAAGGTCGGGGCAAACGCATTGGAGCTGTCCGAGGAATGCCAGAAGTTTTTGAAGGATTTATGTCTCCTTCTCAACCTCCTTGCGTATATGTCGGAGGACCCCAGCCGATTCCCCAGATGGATTGCCAACAGCGAATTGCAGATGCACCCCTTCATTCGGGAAACAATGGCCACTCTGCAAAAGCAGGGAAAAACCCAATTTGGCGAGTTTGGTGGCATGTTCCTGTCTTGGACTGCCGACCAGTGGCAAGCAGCTACTGACATCTTGGTGGAAATTATCACCAAGAAAGTCAATGAACTCCAGCTGTGATTGAGTTCTTTTTATAAAAATTATAAAAAAATTGAAATAAATTATTAGAAACTATATAACCTTCACTGACCAACTATGTACAAGACTTCGGAAGCAGTTAACATTGCATTCAATTACCTTTCCCAAAGCGCTGGGAAAAATTCAGAGGAAATTGACTCCATTTATGAAAAATACTTGGCTGAAATAAATGAGAAGCCACTTGAAAGAGATATTTTCCACAAGTTGGCACATGACTTCAACAATTACAAAGAATAAGTAAATTTATAAATAAAATTGAAAAAAAATTGATGGTAAATAAATGCTAAATATTTAACATTTGTCTGCGAAACAGCTAATACAGAAGCCCTTGTGCTTTTGTATCCATCCAGTTCGCACCGGTTCTTCAGTACGATGGCCAGTTCAAACCATGACCCTCCCCTATACTCTGGGGTTGACTTGCGAGAGAACACTTTGTATTGTTTGAGAACCACGCAGAAGCGACGGCGCCGAACGACCGCAGCACGCACCAGCGGGGCAGTCTCCAAGGCCGCCCCCCACTTCCGCAGGAGTGACCACGAACCCACGGAGTGCGATTTGGACAACTATGAACGCATCTCTTTTATTTTTTGTGGAATTCTCCCCCAGCTGCGTGCGGTCTGAACCGCTCTCGCCCTGCCGCCCCGGCTCACAACAGCCGGTCGCACAAATGATTTAGCCTTTCCTTCGTGTCTGGCTGGAAACAAGAAACAGGACGGGAATTAAAACCTGTAACTATCTTCTAACAATGGTTCGTCCGTTGGGGGTTGCCCGTAACCTTTATAATTATCCAAAAAAAATTGAATTTTTAATATATAAAACTTTTCCCTATTAAAATGGTCAACAACAAAGATATTGATTTTCTCATATCCATTATTAAAGATTGTCAAAAAAATAATATGGATTGGGAAGATGCCTACAATTTTTACAAAGAATTAATCCCTGAATCCATCTCCAAATCCAATTTCAAAGACATCTTTGTCTCTTATTATAAAAAAATCAATAAAATCCCGAAAAAATCTACTTAGCAACTACTCGCTTCTTCGCAACCGTCTTAACAACCCTCTTCTTCCCAGAAGATGAAGTTGCTACAGTCTCTCCTGAACGATTATCTTTCTCATATGTCGCCAAATGTTTCTCATAAACCTTCTCAATATCATCCAAATCTTCCGTCCACAAATCATAAATTGACTGCTTCCTCAATGAATCATATTGCATCGTTTTCTCTTCTTTCTGTCTCATCAATTCCTCCAATCGCTTCTTCGTCATACTACGAATCGGCATACTCGTCAAATAATCATAACATGGTGAATCATTCACTGCCTTCGGATCATACTCCAACTTACCCTTCGTAAATTTCGGATAACCCAATGTTTCCAATTCTTGCTCCAATTGTTCCTCATCTTTGCCTTTAAGAATAATTTCCTCATCCAAAATAGCCAAAATAAAACGAACACGAGCACTTATCACCTCCAAATCACGATTCAAACGATTCTCCAAATATTGTTTGCGTCTCTCATAATAAGTCTTCCTTATCTTGTAAAACTCCTCAATAATATGAACAGCACTATCATACTTGCGAATCTGTCCTACATCATTGAATAAATGCATATTGTTCGTATTGGTATTCCCTGAATCCACCAATTTCATCTCCTTCTCAAACGTCCCCTTTGTCAGCATCCTCGCCAATTCATTCTTGTCAAAATGCAAAATAAACTTAACAACCGATTCCGTATATTGAGACTCATATCGGAGCAAAATCTGCGTCTTCTTCTTCTTACCATCCTTCTCCACATTCATCAACTCCTCCAAGTGTTCCTTGTATTTATCCGTCCACATCCCAATCGGTAGTTCATAAATCTCCACCTTCCCTGAATCTAAAACACGATACAATCCCTTGGAAACATACTTATCATTCACTTTCTCTATCTTCCCAATGAATCCCCTAAACCATGGCTTCATCTCCACCATATCCTCATCTCGCATCTTACGACGCAAATTATCAATAATATCCAGCGGATTGTATGAAGGCACATTTGTAGAAAATCCCGTTCCAATTCCCTTGCAACCATTCACAAGAATATTCGGAATCACCGGAACATAAAATTCCGGCTCTATTGTCTCTCCATCATCGTCCAAATAATCTAACAGAGCATTGTCACTTGACTTAAACACAACATCGCAAAACTCCGACATCCTTGTAAAAATATATCTCGGTGATGCATGGTCCTTTCCTCCAAGAAGTCTGCTCCCAAACTGACCCTCTGGCACCAAATAATTCATATTGTTAGAACCCACAAAATCCTGTGCCATCCCAATAATACACTCATTCAATGACTGTTCACCATGATGGTATGCACTCTTCTCTGCAACATATGCCGCCAATTGTGCAACCTTCACCGACTTCTTCAAATTACGAAGCATTGCTCCAAAAAGAACCTTCCTGTGTGACGGCTTAAAACCATCCACCAAACATGGAACACTCCTCTCGCAATCATACTTGCTAAAATGAATCAAATCCTTATTGATGAAATCCTCAATCGGAATATCCTTCTGGTTATGTTCAATAAT
>JGI10211J34971_10003329_pt1 | contig 12903 bp, 14 predicted proteins | sample Etolagsediment_FD_34971 | JGI IMG/M metagenome (IMG submission 34971) | reverse complement strand
TATTTTACTTTTTTTGAGTATTGCCCGTGCTTGCTTGATAAGATCATTGGTAATAACTACTTCACAGTTTTTAGCAATAAGCTTTGCTTCGATTTCATATCTAGCATCAGTGATGAAATAATTTTCACCACCAACACTTAAAAATATTACATTATCACAACTATATCCACACTCAAAATAGACTGCATTTTCATTTTGTAATATATAGTTTTGCATCAATAATTATTCTTGAGTTTGTGCTGCTTGAGCTGCTTGTGCCGATTTCATCTCTGTAATAATTTGTGTCAAAGCAATAAGTCCCATATGGTAACCAAATGGACCAAATCCTGTAATAACACCAACACTAGCACTTGCAGTTATTGATTTTTGTCTAAATTCTTCTCTTTTATAGATATTTGAAATATGAACTTCAACTACCGGTAATGAAACTGCAGAGATAGCATCAGCTATTGCAATACTAGTATGAGAATATGCAGCTGGATTAATGATAATTCCATCAACTGTACCTAAACACTCTTGAATCTTATCAACTATTTCACCCTCTAAATTTGATTGAAAGAATTCTAACTCAACACCATTTTGGTCTGCACTCCCTTTCATTTGTTCATGAATTTGGTCTAAAGTCATTGGCCCATATATATTTTGCTCTCTAATTCCAAGCATATTTAAATTAGGTCCTTGGATAACTGCTATTTTCATTTTATTCCTTTTAATTATAAATTATAAATTTTAGGTATAATATCCAAAATAAATTAGAAAAACCATTAAAGGATACTATTCATGAAGTTTTTATATGCAGATTGGCTCGTAATTTGCGACGATTCATTTACTATTATTCCAAATGGTGCAATCTGTTTTGATGAACAAATTATTGATGTGGGAACTTTTGAGGATTTTCATACAAAATACGAAGATCAAGATATAGAATATTTAGGTGAAAATTCTATTTTAATGCCTGGACTTATAAATACTCATGTACACTTAGAGTTTAGCGCAAATAAAACAACACTCAAATATGGTAATTTTGTGCAATGGCTTTTTTCAGTTATTCAAAACCGTGAAGAGCTTATTGAAAAAGCAAAAAAAGAGTTAATTGATGATGAACTAAGTAAAATGATTCAAAACGGTACAACAACAATAGGTGCTATTAGTTCTTATGGATTTGATATGGAATCATGTGTACAAAGTCCTATAAATGTAGTTTACTTTACAGAAGTATTAGGAAGTAAACCTGACATGATAGATACTTTATTTTTAGACTTTCAAGAGAAACTAAGAGCAGCACAAAGTCAAACTTCAAAAAATTTTATACCAGCAGTTGCAATACATTCACCTTATTCTACGCATCCATTTTTAATACGAGAAGTTTTAAAAATTGCACAAGAGCGAGATATGGCTGTATCGACTCACTTTCAAGAAAGTCATGCAGAAAATGATTGGTTAAACTACAGTAGTGGAGAATTTGAATCATTTTTTAAAGATATGTTAGATCAACATCAAGCACTTACAAAACCAAGTGACTTTTTATACCAATTTGAAGGGATTGAACATTTAAGCTTTACGCATTGTGTCCAAGCAAATGAACAAGAACTACAGCAAATACATGATTTAGGTGCATCTATTATTCACTGTCCAAATTCAAATCGACTTCTTAATAATGCCACATTAAACCTAAGCTACATAAAAGATATACCACTTGCAATGGGAACTGATGGATTAAGTTCAAATCATACTTTAAATATGTTTGAAGAACTAAAAAATGCTGTTTTTATGCATATAAATTTTGAACCAAATGAATTAGCAGAACAACTTCTAAAAGCTGCAACATATGGCGGCGCAAGAGCATTAGGACTTCAAAAAGGGATGTTAAAAAAAGGATATGATGCAGATATTATTAGCTTTACACTTCCTGATACAATAGAAAATGCAGATGATTTAGCAACTGCTATTATATTGCATACATCACAAACTACACATACATTTATAGGAGGTAAAGATGAACTTCTTAAGTAAGTTATTTTTTCCAATTACTGCCCCAATACAATTTATACAAAGAAATTTTAAAACTGTATTTTTTTTAACCCTTGTTTATTTTTTATTAGCAAATACAGATACAAAAAACTTAGAACAAGCTAACTTACAAATTATTGAGTTAAGTGGTCCTATTATGGTTGTCGATGAGTTGTTAGAAAAAATTGAAAAAGCAAAAAATGACCCACTTATCAAAGGGGTATTAGTAAAAGTAAATTCACCAGGTGGTGCTGTAGCTCCATCTGTAGAATTAGCCTTTGCAATCAAAGAACTTAATGAGATCAAACCTGTAGTAGCATATGCGAGTGGTATTATGGCAAGTGGAAGTTACTATGCTTCAATCTATGCAAGTAACATCATAGCAAATCCAGGAAGTATGATAGGAAGTATTGGTGTAATTATGCAAAGTGTAGATGCTAGTGAGCTTATGACAAAAATTGGTGTAAAATCACAAGTTGTTAAAGTGGGAGAGTTTAAAGAATCAGGAACACCTACACGACAATGGACTAAAGAAGAAAGAAAAGAACTACAAAAAGTTACTCAAAATACTTATAATATGTTTGTATCTCATGTTGCCCATGCAAGAAAATTAAAAAAAGAAGATCATAAAATCTACGCAAATGCACATATATTTACTGCATCTCAAGCGAAGGAAGTAAAACTTGTAGATGAAGTAGCTACAATATCAAGAGCAAAAAACTTAGTAGTACAATTAAGTAAAGTAGAGAAGCCAATTTGGTCTAAAGAAGATAAAATGGATAAGTTCATGCAAAAAATGTTAAATAATTCAATAGCAAACATAACAAACAACATGAATGGATTATTAGCTTATTAGAGGGAGATATTATGGATGAATTAATCGTATCAAATGAAGAATTAAAAGCCTTATTTAAAGATCAAATTCTAAGGGATACTCCTAAAGGATGGTTCTATAAGGATACCGAGATAGATATTATTGCTATTCATAAAAAAGAATCAAAGCATATTACCGATATAACAAATGCACAAAACTATAAATTAAAGAAAAAAGAGAACAGATATTAATGACACTAAAAGAAAAACTAGAAACAAATACAAGACTAAGCTATGAAGATGGTCTTGCACTATATGATATGGACTTATTAGAATTAGGAGCATATGCTTCAAAAATAAGAGAAGAAAAATTTGGAAGAAAAACTTATTATAATATAAATAGACATATCAACCCAACAAATATATGTAAAGATGTATGTCAATTTTGTGCTTATAGTGCAAGTAGAAAAAATCCAAAACCATACACAATGTCACACGATGAAATTTTAGCAACAGTTGAAAGTAGTGTAGCCAATGGAATAAAAGAGGTACATATAGTATCTGCTCATAATCCAGAAACAGGACTAGAATGGTATTTAGAAGTATTTAAAAAAATAAAAGATAAGTTTCCAGATATTCATGTAAAAGCATTAACTGCAGCAGAGATACACTTCTTGAGTGTTGAGTACAATAAGTCATATGAAGAGATTATCGATTTAATGATTGAATATGGGGTAGATAGTATGCCAGGTGGTGGTGCTGAAATTTTTGACGAAGAGGTACGAAAAAGAATATGTGGAGGGAAAGTTACTTCACAACAGTGGCTTGATATTCATAAAATTTGGCATCAAAAAGGGAATAAATCAAATGCTACAATGCTATTTGGTCATGTAGAAAATCGTGCAAATAGAATTGATCATATGATAAGACTAAGAGACTTACAAGATGAAACAGGTGGTCTTAATGCCTTTATTCCACTTGTATATCAAAAAGAAAATAATTTTTTAAAAGTAACAGATTTTCCGACAGCACAAGAGATATTAAAAACTTTTGCAATTAGTAGAATTATGCTAGATAATATCCCTAACCTAAAAGCATACTGGGTAACTTCATCTATAAAACTAGCACTTTTAGCCCAAGAGTTTGGTGCAAATGATTTAGATGGTACTATTGAAAAAGAATCAATCAATAGTGCAGCAGGTGCAGCAAGTGCTAATGGTATGAAACAAAATGAGTTTATTGAACTTATTAAAAATAGTGGTTTTGAACCAATTGAAAGAGATAGTTTATATAACGAAGTTATATGATTAAATTTATTTTAACTTCATTTATACTCTTTATAATATCAACAAATATCCAAGGGGAAACTAATATGTCATCATATAATCAACTAAATGAAGAAGAAACAAGAGTTATAGTACACAAAGGAACAGAAAGAGCATTTTCAGGTAAATATTGGGATAACCATGCAGATGGTACTTATGTATGTAGACAATGTAATACACCTTTATTTAAATCTGATACAAAGTTTGATAGTGGCACTGGTTGGCCTAGTTTTGATGATGCAATAGGAGACTCTGTAAAAGAGGTACCTGATGCAGATGGAAGAAGAGTGGAAATAGTTTGTGCAACATGTGGTGGACACCTTGGTCATGTTTTTAAAGGGGAAGGTTTTACCCATAAAAGTACAAGACATTGTGTAAATTCAATCTCTTTGGAGTTTAAAAAAGAGTAGTCTTTATACAATTTGTATAATAATATGTTATAATATATAATATTTTTAATTGGAGTTTCCTATCGGAGTAAAATTTATATACATCAAAAATTATTTACATTTACTAAGACGAGATAAATTAGAGTTTTTTAAACTAACAGGAAAGTTTGAAAACTTTAAAATTACAAACCAAAAAGTAGTTTTAAGTGATAATTCACTTTTGTTGGAATTTGATCAAAATACAAAAATCGAATCTGCTAAAGAAAAAATAGATGAGTTTTTTGAAAAAAGATCTCATGCAAAAGTAGAGGTCAAAATACTTAAAGAGATACTCTTAAATAACGACCAAATCCAATTAATATTTAAAAATAGCGATCAAAAAAACCTCACAATTAAAGTATAATCCCCCCATTCTTTTAAGGAATAAAAGAATAAAATAAAGAGACAACTTAATAACCTAGGAAAACCTATGAAAGCTTTATTTTATACTTTATTATTTTTCATTATCTTTACAGGTTGCCAAGACAAGAAGTCAGCTGATGTAGATAACTCAAAGCCATACTTGGGACAAACTATCACAATAATTACACCTAATTTAGGGAAAAAAATAAGCGGCCCAATTATAACTGAAGCAAAAAAATTTGAAAAAAAAACTGGGGCTACAATACGCATAGTAACACCCAGCTGGAATGATACTATAACCAAAACAAAAGAATCTTTTAACGATGATAAAATAAATTATGATATTTTTGTAATTATCTCAAGCTGGGCAGGTTCACTCTTTTCTCATCACACAATAGCCCCTATTCCACAACATATCAAAGAAAAAATAGATTGGGAAGATGTACTACCTATTTACAAAAACAATATCTTATCTTGGGCTACAAAAGAATATTCATTCCCTTATGATGGAGATTGTGTTAATTTATACTATAGAAAAGATTTATTTGAAAATAAAACTTATCAACATAAATTTCAAGCACAATTTGGATACGAATTAAAAGCGCCTAAAACATGGTCTCAATATAAAGATATTGCAATGTTTTTCAATGGATGGGATTGGAATAACGATGGTAAAATCGAATATGGAATTGCAGGAAGTAGACTAAAAGGTTATGGAACTATGCTATTGTTTTTTACAAAAGCAGCTGCATATGCAAAACACCCAACTGATAAAGCATTTTACTTTGATAGTGACACAATGAAACCACGAATTAACAATCCTGGATTTGTCAAAGCTTTAACAGAATATATTGATCTCATGCAGTATGCACCTAAACAAATCATTAACTTTTCACCAGGTGATGTTCGTCAAAGTTTTATTGGGTCAGAAGTTGCTATGGTAGTTGACTGGGCAAACACAGGAACTATGGCACAAAATTCTAAAGAATCAAAAGTAAAAGATAAGGTTGGATATGCACAACTTCCTGGCTCAAATGAAGTATACAATCCTAAAACAAAAGTATGGGATAAGCTCTATAATCATCCCTCTTCAATAAGTGGAAATTGGACTCTATTAGTAAATAAAAGCTCTAAAAACAAAGAACTTGCTTTTGAATTTGCAGCACATATGAGTTCAAAAGAAGTTACATCAAAGCTTGTCACAATAGGAGATAGCGGAGTAAATCCATCTCGATATTCTCACTTTGAAAATAACTTTGATTTATGGGATAAAAATGGTTTTTCAAAAGAATCAGCAAAAAATTATTTACAAACTATCTCGCTTGCATTATCAAATAAAAATGTTATGACAGATCTAAGAATTCCAGGGGCAAATAAATATTATAGTGTTATTAGTACTTATATAGATAAAGCAATCAAAAAGGAATTAACACCTCAAGAAGCATTAGATGAAGTAGCAAAAAAATGGGATGAGATAAGCGACAATCTAGGAAGAGATAGACAAATTAAATTTTATAAAGAATCAATCAATGAGTAATTTTAAAATACGAGATCTTACTCTTTATAGTTTTCTTATTTTAATAGCTGGACTATTATTAAGTGGTTCAATAATGCTATATTATCTTTATGAAGTTAAGTTACTTGATGAAAGATTAAAAAAAGTCTCAACAGCACATAACTCCTTTTTAGAATTTAAACTCTCCACAGAACGATTACTTACAACTATAGACCTAGAGAAAACAAAAGTAACTTGGACTAATGCTATAAATAAGTTTAATTATAGTTTTAATAAATTACCAATTGAGCAAAAGGTAAAACTAGATGAACTTTGGTACATAAGTCAAAAAGAGATTATTCAAATAAATAAAATTTTTGAAAATAAAATTTTATCTGCATCAAGCCTTCAATCAAAACCTATATTGATGAAAAAAGGAGAACTTTTTGTTTTAAAAGATACAAGTAGCTTATATACAATACTTAAAGAGCTTAGTAAAAAAATAGAATATCTTTTACAGTATGAAGAATTTATACTTAAAGAGTTTTATAAAATTGAACAAATAGATATAATCGCTATTAAAACTAAAATTGAAACAACGACTTACACTGCAATATTTTTCCCTATATTGGTCTTGATACTTGCAATATTTTTTATAATTTATACAACAAAAAAAGTAGCTTCTATGGAAAGAAATCTTTTAAAAACACAAGAAAGTCTTAAAGACTCTATAGAGAAAGAAAAAAATTCTCTCTTACTTATCAATAATATTATAGAATCTGTACCTGTTTCTATTTTCTGGAAAGACGAGAATTCTATTTATCTTGGTGCAAATAGTGAGTTTCTAAAAGATGCAAACCTAACAAATAAAGATGAAATAATAGGAAAAGATGATTTTGCAATGCCTTGGGGAGCTTCAGAAGCACAAAACTATAGAGATGATGATAAAAAAGTTATGGATAGTGGTGTTGCTAAAATATTATTTGAAGAGACGCAAACGACTTCAAGTGGTGATGTTATTACTCTGTTAACATCAAAAGTTCCTCTTCTTAATACTCAAGGTAAAATTATTGGTATATTGGGTTCATACATTGACATAACACAACAAAAGAAAAATACTGAAGAACTCAATGAAAAAGACAAACTATTAGCTCAACAAGCAAAATTGGCAGCAATGGGTGAAATGNTAGAAAATATTGCACACCAGTGGAGACAACCTCTTTCTATTATATCAACAGCGTCTTCTGGTCTAAAAATGCAAATACAATTTAATATACTAAAAGATGAAGATTTGATTTCAACTCTAGATAAAATAACAGACACAGCAATGCACCTTTCAGAAACTATAAATGACTTTAGAGATTATTTTAAAGCAGACAAAGAAAGCTCAACCTTTGACATAAATAGCATCATAGAAAAAGCTTTATCTATGCTAGAATCAAAATTTAAAAATAGAAACATTGAAGTTTTTAATAACTCTAGTGATGTTCAAGCCTTTGGTTTAGCAAATGAATTTCTACAAGTAATTATGAATATTTTAAATAATTCAAGAGATGCTCTTGAACAGCTAAAATCAGACAAAAAACTAGTTTTCATAGATGCACAATTATCAAATGATAAAGAAACAATGCTTCTTACTATAAAGGATAATGGTGGAGGAATAGACAAAAAAATTGTAAACAGAATTTTTGAACCCTATTTTACAACAAAACATCAAACTCAAGGTACAGGTATAGGTCTTTATATGTCTAAAGAGATGATAGAAAAACATATGTATGGAACGCTTGATGTTAGTAATGAAACATACATATGGGAAAATCAAAGCTACACTGGAGCAAAATTTTCAATCACACTTCCAGTAAAAAACAATAATAAAGGATAAAAAATATGAATATAAAATCAGCATACTTTGCAGGTGGATGTTTTTGGGGAGTAGAATACTACTTTGAAAAGTTAGACGGTGTAAAAGCAGCAGTGAGTGGATATATGGGTGGGCATCTTAACAATCCTAGCTATAGAGAAGTTTGTAGTGGTACAAGCGGGCATATTGAAGTGGTACGAGTAGATTATGACCCAGAAGTTGTAGAGTTTGACGAACTTGCTATGTTATTTTTTGAGATTCATGATCCAACTCAGAGAAATGGACAAGGTCCGGATATTGGAAGTCAATATATAAGTGCTATATTTTACAATAATCAAGAAGAAAAAGAGATGGCTCAAGAGCTTATTGAGTTACTCAAAAAGAAAGGGTTTGATGTAGCTACAAAACTTATATCAACACTAAACACACCTTTTTTTGAGGCGGAAGATTATCATCAAGATTATTACTTTGTACACAATAAGGCGCCTTATTGTCACAAATATGTAAAAAGATTTTAATAAGTCTTTTTACAAAACTTTTTATATTTTCATACTTGGATTGAGTTTTAATAAAACTAAATCAGCTATTATATTCCCTAATAGAGTAAGAAATGCACCAATAATTAATATCCCCATAATTACAGGATAATCTCTACTAAGTGCTGATTGAAAAAACAACAATCCCATACCATCAATACTAAAAATAGTTTCTAGTATTACACTTCCCCCAATAATTCCAGGTAAACTCAAACCCAATAATGTTATAACAGGAGGGTAAAGATTTGGTAAAATATAATATTTTAATATCTCTTTTGAATTAAGACCTCTTGCTTTTGCAAAAAATATATAATCACTTTTTAAAATTTCAAGGGTAAGTGAACGAATATATAATGTCAAACTTCCAATGCCGCCAAATATTATAATACCAATAGGTAGAATCAAATGCCACGCTGTATCTAAATAATATGCAACACTTCCCTCTTCTATATCACTACTATGAAGTCCTGCAATTGGTAATAGTTCCCATGTAACAGAAAATATAAGTACCAGTAAAAGTGCTAAATAAAATGATGGTAAAGAGAAGCTTAATAATGACAATTGACCAACAAATCTATCAAATAATTTATCTTTATTTAAAGCAGCTTTTATCCCTAAGTATAGTGATAATATAAATATAACTATCATACTAATAATATTTATGGTAAGTGTTATAGGTATTCGATTTAAAATCTCATCTTTTACATATCCACCACTACTAAATGATATTCCAAAATCAAGCATAGTGATATTGGCTACCCATGAAAAAAACTGAATATATAAAGGTTTGTCTAATCCATAAATCTCTTTTAGATGTTCTATTGATTCTTGTGTAATATTAGGATTTAGTTCTCCTGAAGCGAAAAAACTATTGGGAGCTAAGTTTATAGCTGTAAATGATATTAAAGATATTATAAATAGCATAATTGCTAAATATACAACTTTCTTTAATATTATTTTAGTCATTCTTTACCTCAATTGCAACTACGGCAATTGCAAATCCTCCATCATGAGTTATACTTAAAGATGAGTTTACAATATTAAATTTTTTACGGATAGTTTTTTTATACTTTATCTTTGGAGCATTTTTCTTTGATTTAGATATTTTGATATCTTTAAAAGAACACTCTTTTCCAATTCCAGTTCCTATTGCCTTACTTGCAGCTTCTTTTGCAGCCCAAAACCCAGCAGCTGTAGATGGCGACTTAATAAGGGCTATTTCATCGGGATTAAGAAATTTTTCTAAAGCTTTATTTCCAAACTTCTTTATCATATTTTCTACTCGGGAAATTACTACAATATCAACACCAATCATAATTATTTTAGATACCTCTCTAAAATAATTTTAGCAGCAATAGAATCTATCCTACCATCTCTTTTATGTTTTATTTCACCTTTTGTTAAATCTTTTGCTTCTTGTGAACTCATATTTTCATTTTGAAAAACTATTTCACCTTCAAACTTTAGTAGTTTTACAAAGTGTTCAACACGAGGCTTCATATCTTCACTTGATTCTGGATATCCCACTACTAAAGTATCGATCTCCCACTCTTGTAAAAACTTATCAACATCGCAAGCTGCTTGATTTCTATTCTTACGCAATATTGCTTCTTGCGGATTTACAATATTTGACATAAGAGATACAGCACACCCTATTCTCTTAAGTCCTATATCAATCGAGGCATATTTTTTTGCCAAATCTAAAATCCACTATTAAATGTAGCTAGATAATTTATGATATTACCATCTGCATCTTTTAATGTTGATATTTTTAAATATTCATCATACAAGGTACCATCTTTTCTTCTATTAGGTATAGTTCCTTCCCATTTCCCTTTTTCAGATATCTTATTCCACATATTTTCATAAAATTCTTTTTCTAGTGTTCCTGAACTTAAGATTGCAGGATCTTTATGAAATACATCTTCTTGAGTATATCCAGTAATATCTGTAAATGCTTTATTAGTTAATATGATTTTATTTTCATTATCGGTAATTACAATACCTTCCAAACTTTGGTCGAAGACTTTTAAAGATATATTAACTTTATCTTCAGCAATCTCTTTTAGCTTTGATTCTTTATTTAAACTTGTGTATAGTTGATCTAAGGCTTGATATAATCTTCCAACTTCATCTTGAGAAGATTTATTCTTAAAACTTACATCTTTTCCATTTTTAAAGTCTTCAACTAAACTACTTAACTTCTCTAGTGGTGCAGAAATTTTACTTGCTAATAATATACCTATAATAGAACCTATTAAACCAGCAAGAATACTCGCTACAAAAATTTGATTTGAATTATTTTCTGCAATCTTAAATGCATCATTAATAGGTTGTTTGACTAATACTTTCCAACCAAATCCTTTATACTCTTCAAATCCTTCACTTACAGTATGTGCTGTTAGATATTTTTCTCCAAGATTCCATTCAATTACCTTATATTCAGATTGATCTTTAAATACATTTACCACATTTTTTGATATTTCTGAAATATATTTTCTCTCACTATTACCAGGACCAACTAAAACTAAATCGTCTTTTGAAAGCAGATATATCTCTGCACTATGTTCTTTTTCTATACTTCTAATTATATCTCGTGTCCATTGCCACATTAGGTGTGAACATAAAACTGCTATTGCTTTACCATCTTTATCTTTTACAGGAAATGCTATATCAGAAAAATATATTGCTTCTCCATTATTATTTGGTAAAAGTTTTGCTAATAACAAAGCATCATGAACATCTCCAATATAAGGACCTTTTAATCCAGCTGGTAACCAAGGTCTAGCTTTTGCATTCTTACCTTCTAAATAACCACTAGTACCTGCATATACTGTCCCATCAGGTAAAGCATAACCTATCCACTCATGATGACCATAGCTTCTCTTGATTTTTTCTAAAAAGGCTCTTTTCTCTACTTGCGTGGCATTTTTATTTGTCATAATAGGCATAGTAGATGCAAATTGAATCTCTCTATATCTTTCAAGCATCTCTCTATCTAAAATATCCGCAACTCTCTTCGATAAATCAACAAGTGACTTCCCTGAATTTTGAATAAGTTGTTCATTTGAAACACTAACTGAGTATTTACCAATACCCATTGCTACAAAAAATGCCACTAATCCAATTAATATTGAAAACTTTACTTTTAAATTTATTTTCATTTTTTTCCTTTTTATAAGTTATTTATATCTAATATGACTGTAAAACATGCACCCATATAGCTTGTAAAATTATAGTCAAATTGTTTATTCTCTACACTAAATTTTCCCTTTAATGTTTTACTGACAATCTCATATGACATATACAATCCCAAGCCTGTCCCTTGACTTTGATGTTTTGTTGTAAAATATGGTTCGAAGATTTTTGGAAGTATCTCAGCTGGTATTCCACCGCCACTATCTTGTATTGTAATTATAACTTGATTTTTAGTTTTTACAACATCAACTATAATAAAACCATCTTTCTCAATAACATCTTTTGCATTTTTAAGTAGATTTATAATTACTTGTTTCAATAAGCTTTCATATGAAACAATTGAAATCTCTTCAATATTTGTTATAACTAATATATTATTCTCTGAAAATGAATTTCCAAATATTGACAAAGAATTATTTATCATATCTTCAAGTAAGAAACTTTTTTTCTCTTTGTCCTTTCTGAAATAATTTCTAAAGTCTTCAATTGTATTAGATAAATAATCAACATTTTTTAATATACTTTCTATATTGCTTTTAAACATATCATCTGTTAACATACCATATTCTTTTTGTATTAACATACCACTTGATGCTGTGGATATAACACTTAAAGGTTGTCTCCACTGATGAGCAATATTACCAATCATCTCTCCCATACTTGCCATTTTTGATTGTTGAGTCATCATTAGTTCTTTATGATGTTCTTTTCGCTTTTTTAAGTACATAATATTCAAATAAAAGCCAAATATTATTATAAGAAGAATTAAAATAAATATCATTCTGTAATAATTAGAATAAACTTGTTTCAAATAATCAGACTTTGAATATATTACTAAATATGCACTATTTTTAATCCCTTTAACACTTGATAT
>JGI10211J34971_10003327_pt1 | contig 12911 bp, 11 predicted proteins | sample Etolagsediment_FD_34971 | JGI IMG/M metagenome (IMG submission 34971) | reverse complement strand
GTGTTTAATATCTTAATGATGTTTAACTGTAATTGTTTAACCGTTTTATAATCTATAAAGTAACCAAATATAATTTCATCATCACTAAAATATATATTTCTATCCTCAAAGCTAATCCCTACCCTATCTATATTAAACTTATCGGATAATATTGTTAGTATAGTATCCTGTCTTTTGTATATCTCTGTGTATTGTCTTTTTGTAAAGTTTAAAGCTCTCATGTTATACCCCCCCCTTTATTTATTTTATATATTATATTGTAACCTACAATAGCTTAAAATAAGCTTAAATTGTAGTTAATGTTGTACAAATACTACCTTAGTACCCGGTACCATACATTTATTACACGTTACCCCACACTTCACAGCGTCTTTATTCTCACCATAGGTAGCATCACAAATAACTGCGCCCTCATCCTTTACCAGTTTTGTAACATATGATACACTCCCATAATTTCTTTTACCATTTAATACACTCTTAATTATATTAACATTATTCAACGTGTTTAGCTTGTCTACGTTCAATAACTTATCCACTTTTGTATAACCATAGAATGTAAGATTAGGATATTTTATTGCTAAGCTATACCACATATCTATATAAGCATTATTGATAAAATCCCCGCTTTGATGTATTCTTACAGTTTTTATACTGCTTCTACTCTTATCTATTTTATACAACTCATTGTCTAACCGTCGGTACAATTCTTTAAGGTTAGTACGTGCTAATGTATAGTTATAATCCCATAATGCTTTGCAAGATGGGTACTGTCTATAACTTTTTACAGCATAGCAAGTACTAGCACATGACTTATGATTAAGGCAAGATTGTATTGGCGGTAATGAAAATAAATACGCCTTTACCTTTTTATTACTGTTAGTTAATACGTTGCTGTTGATGTTCTGTGCTTTGTTCATATATGCTTTATTGTAAGCGCGTGTAAAATTAGTGCTGTTCATGTTGTTATCCTTTATTTATTTTATACTATATTGTATCTAGCCTAAGCTTAAAAGTAGCTTAAGCAGTGATTAGGCTATGTATATAACCGCTTTTAGTGTTATGTTTCATAGTGTGAGTAATTGTGACACTACTAGAACCATCATAAGATGTAACGCCTGTGAGCTTTAATACACTATAGGTAAAAATACCCTCAGTGTAACTAGATTGTTCTACCTTAAAAAGGTCGGGTGCCTTTCTTACTAACTCTAAGTAACTATCACGCGATGCCATAAAATCCGATGAGAGAGTGCCTTGTACTAAATCCATTTTAAATCCTTTTAATTTTTAAGATAAGGTAGTATAACGCAACATAGCTTAAATATAGCTTAAGTTGTACAAAAAGTATTAAAAAGTACAGAAAAAATAGCTCGATAATATCTTTTGGAAATGTACAGAAAAAATATCCCGACGCTATCAGCTCGATACTATCCTTTGGGAAATCTTTGTGTATAAGTTATAATTATGTATAGTGTGTGTATAAGTTGTAATAATATGTATGAGTGTGGAGTGTGTGTAGTGTGTAGGTAGTTATTGTAAGTGATAATCATTATCAAAAAGAAATAAAAGACTGATAATCATTATCAATAAGATTTATTCTTTAAGCTATCTCAAAGGGGTGCCTATGGGGGGGTCTGTGCTAAGCTCAAGCAAAAGAGAGACACCTCAGATATTTTTAGTATTTTTGGGGATACTAAGTAAGTGTGTATGTGTAGGTATTTTAGTATTTTTGGGGATACTAAGTAAGTGTGTATGTGTAGGTATCGTTAGATACTCGGGCTCCTTAGGTATTAGTTTGTATAAAGTAAGTGTATAGTGTACTACTAGTTTTAATTACTTATTAAGGGAGTCGCCCTCACCTATTACTTCGTAATAGTCTCGGGCTCCTATACTAACGTATACTTAATATTATATACTAAGGTATATATGCCCCTTGCTTCTTCTTCTTTTTTCTTCATTAAGCGTAAACTTGGAACATAAAATCTACAGGAAACTCCCTATAGACCGACTAGAGTTATGTTTATTATATATCTTCTCATCTAACCACTTCTCTAGCTCTCTTTCCTTATTACGTTTAATAGTACTTTCTGTATCTACTAATACCATATCCTTTACGTACTGACAAGCAATAGCTAGGGCATCTATTCTATCATCATGTACAAGAGAGTTCTTATCTCTAGTTATATGTGTAAACTGATACATAAGTGAGTATATAATACTATTAGGTTCTTTTTGTACCTCTTCAGCATCTCTTTGTACAAGCTCATAGTTAAACACTAACTTATGGTTAGTAGTTAAAGGTTCTATATTATTAATAATACGTACCTCTTTCTGTCCTTGTACTCTAAAATCATCTTCTACTGTACAAGGATATATATCTGATAGTACTTTAGTAAAGAGGTTATAGAACATACCTCCTCCCCAGTTCTTCTCAGGTACAATAACATTTACTTTATGTTCCTTAGCTTTATTAGACAAGAATACTAAAGCTTCTTCTGAGTAACCTAATCTAGTACCACCAACATCTATTACATAAACATAACCATTCTTAACACCTACAACAGCATATGTAGTCTCATCTGTACCACTACCTGAGGGGTCAATAGACATTACCTTTAAATCATAGGCTTCATAGTCTTGGTGTACTCTAGAAGGTTTATGGAATACATCTCCTGAAAAGCCCAAATTTACAAGTTCTTTAATAACATAGTCAACACTACCAGAATATGAAATACCTATAGGAACTTCATCTGATGTAATACTATGTACAATTAAATCTTTATTCTTTAAAGGATATCTTTCAGCATCTGATAAAGTAGTATCTAAGTTATACTGTAGTTTAAAGTTAGCTAGTCCCATATACCCTTGTCTTTCCAACAAGACTTCATTAGGAAACCTAATCTTATCAGTAGCTTCACCAGCTTTACCTTGTAATAGAATCCAATCATCTAATTTACCATTGTATATAGTCTCATCTTCGGGCACCTGAGCAGGTAGTATTTTAGTAGGATACTCTAACTTACTATATATACTTTCCATTGATTGAGGTGTACCTAACATAAGTACACTACTAGGTACATCTGGTATAAGTAATGCTTCAAACTCTGTTACTCTTTGTAGTAACTTCTCTCTCATCAACTCAGTCATAGAGTTACTAGGAACCTCAACATCATCTCCTAGTACAAGAGAAGCTCTTCTTCCTGTTAGCTGAGAAGTAATACCAACAGCTGCAAAAGAAGGAGCAATAGCTGGTTTACATCCAGCAACATCAAAACTTAATACACTATCTCTAGATTCACTGCCTGGTCTTAAATGTGTAAGTAATGGTACTTCTTCAAATAACCTACGTACAAAAGTAGCTATCTCAATAGCTTTAGGACCTGAGGCTGATACAATAAGTACCTTTTCATCTACATTACGTAGTATTCTCCAGGTAGTATATATAGCACTAATCCAAGATTTACCTGTACCCCTAGCAGCTTGTAGTATAAGTCTCTTTTGATTCTCCCCTACAATATTAGCTATCCTATCCTGTAAAGGCGTAGGGCTAGGTAGTTGTATATTACTATATACATATGCTAAGTAATCAGGAAAACTAGTTACTAGCCTTTTTAAATCTAAATCTTTTTGTTCTTTATTGTTACTAGTAGTATTCAATTAATCTCCTTTATTATATACGTACTGTTTAATGAGCCTAGAGTGTACCTTAAACCCTTTATCTCTCTTTAGGCATACCATTGCTTACCTAAGTAGTTTAAAAGGCTTATATTGGATTCTAGGCTACTATTATGCTTTTATATCTAAAATAGCAGATATATCAAATATAGTTAAGGTATCTCCAGCACCATCTTTCTTTGCTTGTATTTTTATATCTTGTGTAGTTGTAGTAATATTAAGTACCTTAATAAATGTAGTAACTATTTTATCATCAATATCTTTTGATTCTCTACTAAGTTCTGTCCAAGTACTTCCTCCATCTAAACTAAATCTAAAACTAGGAGAAGTAGTAGTATTATTATAATTATGCATCATACTTAATGTTAATGTGTATACACCACTTACTAATCCTGTCCACGTAGTATTAATTACATCTGAATAACTAGTAGTAAAAGAAGTTAAGTTAACTGCATTTTCATATTTGAATATATGCATTCTTTCTGTATCTTCTTCTAGTGCTATAATATCACCCGTATTAGTAGCTACCTCAGCCTCTAGTGTAGCAATATCAGTTGCATTAGTTGCAATAGCTGTTGTGTTAGTAGTTATATTAGTTGTATTTGTATTTGATGCAGAAACAACAGTAGCTACTTCTGTTACAACACTATTATTAAATGTATTTAATTTATTTCTAATACTTAATGCATTCTCACCGTTATTAAATGATGTCCAAGTTAAAGCCATTATTATGCCCCTTCTTCTATTAATTCTTTTATCTTATAAGATAGATTCTGCATAGGATTACTATTTAGTACATCTATCTTTATATCATTGTTTTTTAAAAAAGTATTTATTGCAGCTAGGGTGCCAGATGATAACTCATCTCCACCATCTAGCATATCTGTATAATACTTAGCTAATAGTCCATGAAGTGCTTCTACTTCTTTCATTGTTGCTTTGTTACTCATAATTAATCTCCTAGTTCTTCAATAATTATATCAGTACCTTCTTTGATTAAAGGTAGATTCATAAAAGGAACTAAACTTCTAAACCTTTTAAAGTCTCTTTCTGTTCTAAGGTCTCCTTCTACTCCAGCTCTCATTAGTTGTATTAAGTCTTCTCCTAGCCCTCCTGAAGGACCGAGTAAAGACATCATACCATTTTTAGATTGCCATTCTCTTCCTAGTTCTGGTTTACCTGTTGCAATAGCTCCGTAGTTCCATACTGAAGACATCATTCCTAAAGGAGCTGTATAGTTTAAAGATTCTCCGATAACTCTCATCCATTCATCATTTGAAAAGTTTTCATAGTTATATTTTCTATCAATCTCTTGTACAGTACCTAAAGATACAGCAGCTTCTTCTCTAAGATACTTAATTCCCATATACGTTACAATAGAGGATAGCGTACCAGATACCAGCTGTGCTTGTTCATCAGACATACCTCTTCTAAGTAGTGTTTCTTGGGCTATCATAGGAAATCTCATAAACTGTGTTAATACTTTAGCAAAAGGACCAGGAGCTTTCATCCAGTTAGGTAGATGTATACTATCCCCTTGAACTACTATCTCTTCAATTCCCTTTACTATTGCTAGTTGTACTTGGTCTCTTTCTTTCTTACTAAGTTTACTTAAATCCCAAGAATCTTCCTTAGTAACAGCTCGTAATTTAACTTGTAAGTTTGCTGCATCTTGTTCAGATAACCCCCACCTAGCTAATCTCTTAAGTGGCATATTACCAGTTTTAATTTGTGTTATAATAGCAGCTCCAGTATAATCTTCCATTACTCCTAGAAAATACCTCATACCATTATACTTCATCAATTTATCATTTAAAAAGTTTAGTTTATTTTCTAACCAACCTGAATTAAAACCAGAGTCTGAATCTCCAAATCTATTAATTCTACTAGTGTGAAGTGTATTCTCCATAAAACCAGAATTAATTAAGAATTGGGAAAACTCATCATTTGTACCTTTACCTTTAAACATTAAATCACTAGATGATTTTAAAGATTTAAATAATCTTCCAGTAAGTAATGCCTTAGTTCCTTGCATTACAATACTAGACATTAATTCTATAAATTGGTTTCCTCCAAAGCCTCCCCCTTGTCTTAGTGTATTGTAGGAACCTAAGTTTCTAACAAAAGTCCATGCAGGAGTATCGGCTAATTGGTTCATCCTTAAATCACCAACTACATCTTTTACTACTCTTTCAAAAGCTTGTACTTCTTCTGGGGCATACAATACACCTTTACTAAGATGTTCTTGCTTGACTGCCTCCATAATATCCGTAGGTTTATCTGTACCAAAAGCAAACTGAAGTCCTTGTCTTCCTTGCATCTGGTAGTGGTAAGCTCCAGTTAAATCTCCTAAATTATTATTCAGTACATTCGGCATATAAGTTTCATTTAAATAAAGTTTTTGCTTTTTAAGACGCCCTCCAAATGGAAGCCCTTTTACCATAAAAGAAGTAGTTAAGTTATTTAAATCAAATACTGATTCATTCAACATTTTTACTACATAAGCAACTGCCTCATTTAGTTCTTCAGCATTCATCCCTTTGTTTCGTACATCATGCTCTATTCCAGCTCTTACTTCAGCTTGTACAGTAGCCTGACTAACAGAACCTTTATGTATACCTTTATAATTATATGTTCTTGGTACATAAAGTTTATTAGGATTAATCCCATTTAAACCTTCAAGTTTTAGTTCTTGTCCCTTTTGGAGCATTCTTTGAAAATAAACTTTATGAGATTCAGCTCCTTTACCTAGAGGAGTATCTTCAAATTTAACTTTATAATCATTATAAAAGTTATTCATATACTCTTCTTTAAGTTTAAGCTCCTCATCTAATCTAGCTTGTACTTCTTTTTTAATATCAGCCTCAAACTTAGCTTTTTCTTTTTGAGTAGGAAGTCTTCTTTCTAGTTTCTTAGCAGGAAGATAATCAGGCTTAACTGGCATATCTTCTCTAGGTATTAATTCATCAATAGTTTCTCTAAGCGTTTTGGCTAACTCTTTTATTTCATCTTTATTTACTACACCTTCTAGTTTATACTGAGCTAGATTATCTTCTATATACTTAGCTCTTTCTTCATCTAGAAGTTTATTCTTAGCCTCTACTTCTGCTACTTGTTTAGTATATTCAGTTTTAGCAGCATCATTAGCTTCTATAACTTTTATATCTTCAGGTGTAATAGGTTGTAGTTTATTTTCTGCATCTCTATAGTACCAAGCACCTTTATCAAACTCAGTTGTTCTTTGTTCAATATCTTTAGTTAAAGCAATCTCTTCTTGTTGTTGTCTACCTAAATTAACTTTATCATATTCAAGTTCGACTTCATTTGCTTTACTCTTTTGATTATTTAGTTCTTTTATTAAAACTCCCCAAATATCTTCATTAAACTCTTCAATGTTTCCCGTGTATCCATTAAGCTTAGCTTGACCATGTAGTTGAGAAATCTCATCAGTAAGGTTATTATGAATACCTTTTAATTCTCTTTGGTAGTTTTTAGCTGTTTTACCAGTTACTGCTATATTACCTTCATTATCTTTTAAAGCTATAGTAGCATCAGAGAGTCTAGTCATAAGTCCTCTAAGGATATCACTATTAGATTGGTACACAGTATGTACATCACTTCTTAGCCATTTTCCTAAAAAAGGAACTTTATCAAGAAGTGTTTTATCCATCTGAGCTACATCTTTAATTTTAGGAATACCACTACCATCATCTATAAAAGATAGAATAGGGTCATTTGTATAATCCATACTAAAAGTATCATTCTTAGGGTCTAGTGAATTAGCTATAGATTTCTGAGTAGGTCCTGATAAAGCACCTCCTATTAAACCTAATCCTCCTCCAAAAGCCATCCCTATACCAGCTGCCCCTAAATAGTTAGTAGGCATACCTTGTAAATCAAATAAAGCCTCATCAGCCATGTTAGCTATAGCTCCTACAGCCCCACCTACACCAAAACCAATTCCAGCAGATTGTAACCTATTAACAGTCTTAGCTGCCTGGGCTCCTTTAAAAACAGCACCTATTGGTAGTAAAGTAGTAGGAGAAGCAAGTGCAGGGAGAACACCCATACCTAGTTGTGTAAGTATTCCATCCTGTTCTATAGCTTTTTGAGAATCTACAAAAATACTTCTTCTTGCTGCTATCTTTAATGCATCACTTTTATTATTAGCCTTAAGCATAACTCTTTGAGTTTCAATATCTGAAGCTTTATAAACTGCTTGAAAGTCTTCATCATCAAACCCAAGGGAACCTCTATAATCTGTTTTCCAATCATATCTTAGTTCTGGATTATTAAAAGGTAAAGCAGCAGGGTTAACTGTGTTCCAGTAATCTTCAACTGTGCTTTCTCTTTGTACTTTCTCTTGGTAGACAGGAGGAGCTTCAAATGTAGGCTCTTCTTGTTGTAATGTTATTGTTGGCTCTGAGGCTAACATTTCTTCTTCTTGCTCCATATCACTTCTCCTTTATTTATTTTTGTTTATCATCATAAGCTTTTTGTTCAGCAGCAGTTGGTGTATACCCTACGGCTTTAAAAATTTCTAAGTTTCTATTATTATAAAATCTTTTATTACCTTTTGTGTCTGTCCAATACATATCAGCTGTTTGTATATAAGCTTTACCTAAATTACCTTTTTTAAGTTCTTTCAAGAAAGTCCATTTAGATATATTTCCAGCTCTATGTGCTACATCAGCAGCAAGGAATTTAATTTCTTCAGATTTACCTTCAAGTCCTAAGTTCTTAGTAAGCCTTTCTTTATCTTTTCTATAGATAATTAATACTTCTTTTTCTGAAAGTCCTTTTTTATAAGGAATGCCAAAAATCTCACCACTTTTTATTTCTGCTTTAGTAAGTTTATGTCCATGTCCTACAGTATCAGTGCCTCCCTCTATAGAAGGATAAGGTCTGTAGAGTCCATCTTTACCTGGCTTTCCTCCCTCAGCTTTAATAGATATAGCTTCTAATGCAGTAGGAGTATTTATTTCTTTTGTATCATTTGAAAATAAACTACTAATGTATTCAGTTAAATCATCAATCATAGCACTAAACCCATCAGTAATACTATCTATAAGACTTTTCTCTTTAGGTCTAGGCATTGCACCAGCAACTGTAGGACCAGCTGTACGCTTACCAGGCACCATATCAGTTTCAGGAGTAGCACCACTTAAATCAGTTTCTAGCATTTGTTGTGCTAATGTTACTTCTTCTGTTGTAGGAGCAGTAGCCTGTGTCTTTTCTTTTAAGCTTTCAAGAAAACCATCTATTGCTTCTTTATTTAATTTATTAAGCTCCAATGAGTTCTTTAAAGAGTCTTGCATATTAGGAGTCATAGTATTATTTTCTACTTCTATTTCTGTTGAAGTATCTAATAGTGTACTTTGTTGCTTAAGAGTTTCCATAAAATTATCTTCTAATTCTCTTTTAACAACTTCTTTTACTTGAGCAGGATTATCCATTTCAATATCAGTAAACTTATCTACAAAGGTTACAAAATTTTGTACAAACTCTGGAGAGTTAGCTACATCTTCTTTGAAGTTTCTAGAAATATTTCCCCATAAAGCACTCCCGATGTTTGCTCCTGTTTCAGTAAGGACATCAACTGCACCTGTTAAAAACAAACCTGAGTTATCTAAAGTTGCTCTACTAGCAGATTCTATAAAATCTCCTAAGCTTTTTTCTTTTAAACCGTGTCTTGCCTCATACTCTACATCTTTGTTTGATTTATCTACAAGTCCTTTAGAGTTTACTATCTTAACTGTACCACCAATATCATCATATCCTATTATGTAATCTTGTACATAAGCAATGCTAGAGGGATTATTTAAAGCAGTATCTATTATTTTATCTGTCCTTTCAGGCTCTAAACTATCTGGTACTGTACCCATAGAGTTATCTACTTTTGTTCCAGTAGTACTTTTACCTACTTGTTTAAGATAAAAACCAGCTACATCTTTCATCATATCTTTAGCCATTGCTACATCAGTTGCAATAAGAGCATCCATAGTGGCTTGAAACTTAGGTCCTTGTTTCCCTAGTTCTACTGCATACTCACTCATTCTAATTTTATCTGTAGTAAGAAAATCAACTTTAGCTACATTTTTAGAAGCTCCCTCTATATAGTTACGTGCTTGTTCAACAGTATACTCTGGTCTAAACCTTTGTACATATCTAGTCTTAACTAATTTAGTATATTCATCATCTGTCAACATCTGTCTAAGTACAGTAGCTCCTTTAGGAGTCTCTAACACTTTATCAAACATCACCATCAACTGTTCTTTTTCTTTAGGTTTTGCAAGACCAAGTTGTGCTATAAACATAGTACCAGCATCTTTAGTAAGACCTTTTTCATTAAAAGCTATTCTTACAAATTCACTAGAATTACCAGTTAGCCAAGTATCAGTAAGAGTATTTGTAACTAGTTGTTGACGTTGTTTCTTAGCTGTATCATTAGGATAAAAGCCAGGGTTATTTCCTATAGGGTTTTCAGCCAGGTAGGAGACAGCTTCTGTATGTTCAGTATAGTCTTTAGTATATTTATTTAATGCTGTCTGTGCTGCTACCGGGTTAGAACTTGTTGCTTTAATGTCTGCTTCTATTTCATCCGGGCGTAGTGTATAACCACTATCAATAGAATCACTTATGCGTTGGTAAGACTGTTGTTTAAACTGTGCTATTTTACTTTTTATTAATGTATCTTGGTCTGCTTTTTGTTTAGTAATAATTGGTAAAAACTTTTTAGACCTACTATCTAGGAATCTAGGGCTTTTATAAGCACCTTCTTTTTCTTTTATATCAGCTAATACAGCTTGTAATTCTGTTGGAGAATTAGCAGCATTTATTAAAACAGCAGAATCAGTGTAAAAAGAACTAAGCATAGCATTTCTAACTTGTTCTATTGGAAGTCTAAACTTACTAGAAGCTTTAGCAGCGTACTCTTCTATATTAGGTATCTCTACATTATTACGTCTAGAAGAATCTATTAATGTACTAAAACCACTACTAACTACATTTAAAGACCCTACAATTCTTTCTTCTTCTTTTCTGGTTAAAGCTTGTGTATATCCATAATCAAGAATAGAAAGATAACCTTCTTTGTACCCTATAGAATAATCACCAGAAGATATCTCTTCAATTTTACTTTTTATTGTAGTAGATAAATCAGCCCCTGATAAATGTTGGTTTGATGCCATAAACTCAATAGCTTCTACTTTAGTTTTATGAGCGTCTATCATATTCTGTTCTTCGTTAAGAACTCCTATTGTTTCAGTAGCTACCTTAGCAACTCCTAAAAAATCAAAAGGCTCTGACTGCGCTTTAAACTTTGCTTGTACATCAGCGACCTCTCCTTGTGCCTCAGCAACTTTGCTATAATCTCCTACTACCGTAGCAGCAGGGTTAAAACCAAATGTTGTTTGTGATTCCATTTCTATTTCCTTATTTATTATTTAAGATTCTTTTCTAAAGTAACACCAGTACTTACCCCACTCATTATATTTGTTAATTGAGTAGAAGCACTAGGTGCCTGTAATGAAGAGTATTGAGATACTCCAGCTAATGATAACAACAAACTATTGTAAGCCTGTTGTTCCTGTGCTTTAATAGCATTAGATGCTGCATCTGCTCTATCTGCAATATCTATTATTTGTGTAGTAGTCTTTTCTTTAATACTACCTATCTGTTTAGAAGCTTTAGTATAAAAACTACTTAGCTGTCTAGCAGCTGATACTCCTCCTGTTATCCCCTCACTCTGAGAGGCTATTGTACTAGCACCTTCTTTTACTTCAACACTAGCTTCACGTACAGTAGCAGCTCCTGCTCTTTCAGCTTCAACTATGGCATTAGCAGCTGACATCTCATTAATACTTCCTTGAAGTATAAGAGCATCTACGTTCGCTTGATAAGACGCTTTACTTGCTGCCATAGACGCTAATTTAGCTTCTGTTTCTATCTCTATGTTTCTGGTATATTGGTTAGTTGCTGTGTAGTTTTGTAATAAACCTAAACCAGCGCCTGCTATTGCTCCCCACATTACTCTAAATCCTCCTATAATATAATATACGTTTAAACGAACGTAACTGCCTGTTAACGGCTCTAAAGAAACTTACTAAGGGGTTAGCCTAGGTAAGTCTCTAACAACCCTCTAATGGGCTCCTATCCTTTATTTATATGTAATACGTTTAACTGACTTAATTAACTTCTTTTGTACCTTTGCTGTAATGGTGTGAGTTAGTTTTTCATAAGTACGGTTATACATTATTATCCTTTATGTTATTTTCTTGCTACGGCTGCTGTGCCGAAGTAAAACGAAATAATATCTAGTATTGCAAACTTTAACCAATCTGGTGTTACAATACCCTCGAGTGTTACCCACTCTATCCTCGTGTCGACAAAGTCAAAGAAAAGAAAGCTCCATCCTTCATTCACCTCCTGTGGTACATTAGTTGGAAAACCTAACATAGGGGCTATTAATATGAAGGCTACAAAACACAATAGCATAATTACAATGAAGCGTCTTATCCAAGCTGCACTAGGGTTTTGGTATGCTCTTGCAGAGTCTGTGCTTTCTTGTGCTTTAGTATGGCGTTCAAGTAAGAGCCTCTGGCTTTCAGCTTTATCTGCTTGAGCTTGTCCCATCATCTTCATAGCACCACCAAGGACAGTAGAACCAGCCATTGATAATACCTCTAGTGGTAATCCCAACATTATGTATCTCCTATATTAGTTTCATGATTAACTGCATAACCATCTCATTCTGTGCAGCAAATACTCCAATAAGTATCCATAGCATACGCTTGAATACACCTATCTCTTTTTTTATATTTACTACATCCGACTTGATGCTGTCGTACTTTTCCATTTCTTCTTCTGCATGAGCCTTAAGGGCATCAGATAAGACTTTAACGTCCTTAGACAGTAGAGCCAAATCTCTCTCTTCTTCCCTTAGCCTATTGAAAAGCTCCGATAGCATTGCATTGATTTCTGTGTTATCCATCCGTTAGCCCTCCAACCCTCTAATTAAAGCCCTAGCTTCTGCTCTTGCTTCAAGAACACCATCTGTATTGCCCTCATAATCAGGTAATACTTTGTAGTCTGTGTCTTGTAGGTATCCTTTAGCTTCTGCTATTTGCTTAGCTAGTTCGTTTCTTAAGATGAGTCTTTCTTCATCATTTGTAATTATGGAATCCACAGCAGTACCTACACTATCTACAATCTTATCTACTCCACCACTTAATATGCTT
>JGI10211J34971_10003326_pt1 | contig 12912 bp, 14 predicted proteins | sample Etolagsediment_FD_34971 | JGI IMG/M metagenome (IMG submission 34971) | reverse complement strand
GGAGCTTGTAGCTCTTGTGCAACAGGAAGTACAGGAACACTATACGCTATTGAGTCTACATTGAAACAAAAAGTGGATGAAAATATTAGGGTTCTTCCTGTTTAAGAGCGGTTTAGTTCAATTTTAAATATAATTTGAAATCAAGGTAGAGTTTTGACTCTACCTTTTTTTATGTTATAATTCAAAAAAACAATCACAAAATATTAGGATACTTATGTCAAAAGATCAGATACTAAAAAATACAAATGCTAAACTATTAGATGAATTCAACGCTTCAGTACTATTTGATAAAGAACTTTATGCACAAGATATAAAAGGAAGTATTGCACATAGTAAAATGTTAGCTTTACAAGGGATTATTACTATTGAAGACCAAGAGAAGATAGAAGCTGGACTATTACGAATTAAAGGTGAGATAGAAGCTGGAGAATTTGAGTGGAAAATAGAGCATGAAGATGTTCATATGGCTATTGAGTCTAAACTTACAGAATATATTGGCGATGCAGGTGGTAGACTTCATACTGCACGAAGTAGAAATGACCAAGTTGCAACAGATTTTGCTTTGTATGTTCAAGATAAAAGTATCGTGATAAAAGATAAGCTACAAAATCTTATCAAAACATTAGTAGATATAGCTTCAAAACATACTGAGACTTTAATACCAGGTATGACACATTTACAACACGCACAGCCCGTAAACTTTGGATTTCATATGTTGGCGTATGCAAATATGTTTAAAAGAGATTATGAAAGATTTGTAAGCAGTTATGAGAGAAATAATAACTGTCCATTGGGAAGTGCTGCCTTAGCAGGAACGCCACATAATATTGATAGATTTAAAACAAGTGAACTTTTAGGTTTTGATGCACCAACTGCATGTGCACTTGATACAAGTAGTAATAGAGATTTTGCTTTGGAGATACTCTTTAATATCTCAACAACAATGATGCATATAAGTAGAATCTCTGAAGAGCTGATCTTATGGTCAAGTTATGAATTTGGTTTTGTGAAAATGAGTGATGAGTATGCAACTACAAGTTCTATTATGCCACAAAAGAAAAATCCTGATGTACCTGAACTCTTAAGAGGAAAAACAGGACGAGTCTATGGAAATCTTATGGGACTATTAACAGTTATGAAAGGTTTACCACTAGCTTACAACAAAGATACACAAGAGGATAAAGAGGGTGTATTTGATAGTGTGAAAACAGCAGAGATATCTATAGATATATTAACTTCTGTGATGGATACACTTATTATCAATGTTGATGCCATGCAAGATGCTTGTAAAGTAGGGCACTTAAGTGCTACAGATTTGGCTGATTATTTAGTACAAAAAGCAAATCTTCCTTTTAGAACAGCATACTATATCACTAAAGATGTGGTTGCCGTTGCAAATAAACTAGGGAAAGATATGAGTGAATTAACACTAGAAGAGATTAGAGGTGCAAATGATGAAGTATCTTCAATCAATGAGGATATTTTAGAGTATCTTAATCTTAGAAATTCTATGAATGCAAGAACGAGTTTTGGTGGAACAAGTACACAAAGAACACAAGAGCAAGTAGAAACTTTTCAAGGGTGGTTAAATAGCTTAGTCTAATCATCCTTGCTTAATATTTGTCTTTTTAGTAAAATAGTGTGGAATCTGTAATTTAACTTTAAAAAAGGATTACAATGAGTAGATATATATTACTAATACTTGGGACAACAGTTTTTTTATGGGCAACTAGTGCAAATGAAATTATCAAAAAAGTAGAAGACAATCTTAATGGTAAAAGCTTAGATATGAAAATATCTATGATAGTTCATACAAAAAGAACAAAAAGAACTATGAAACTTCAAAGTTTATCTATTGGGAAAACAAAAAGTTTTATGAAAGTTCTCTATCCAAAAAAAGACAAAGGTATCACCTTTTTAAAAATTGAAAATACAATGTGGCAGTATGTTCCAAAAATTGAAAGAGTTATTAAAATACCAGCTTCTATGATGCTTCAAAGTTGGATGGGAAGTGATTTTACTAATGATGATTTAGTACGAGAGAGTTCTATATCCGATGATTATTTTCAGAAACTAATATTTCAAAACAATGATATATATACAATAGAATTACTTCCTAAAGATGAATCAACTGTTGTATGGGGAAAAGTCATTATGAATATATCTAAAAAATATTATCTTCCAGTGAAAGTTGATTATTTTGATGAGGATGGAGAGTTAATTAGAATATTGTATTATAAAGATATTAAAAAATATGGGGAGAGGTTTTATCCCTCATATTGGGAAATGTTACCTCAAACAAAAGAGAAAGAGGGTAGAAAAACTATAATGACAGTTCAAAGTGCTATTTTTGATAAAGAGATAAAATCTTCATATTTTACAAAAAGAGCATTAAAGAGGTATTCAAAATAATGAAACCATATATCTCAATTGCATTGAAAAATATTTATAATAATAAAGGTAGAACAATAGTAACAATACTATTAAGTTCTCTCTCTACAGCCATTTTAGTGTTTATTACAGCATTTATGGATGGTGAACATAAAATTATGTTAAAAAATGCAGTTGAGTTATATCCTGGATATATACAAATTACCAATAAAGATTTTAGAGATAATCCAAGCTTTGACAATCTTATTGAAAACTCTACGAGCTTAGTAGAAAAAGTAAAAGAAAATGATAATGTATCTTCCACATCACAAAGGTTTGAAACATTTGTTTTATTCTCTTCAGATACAAAATCCGTTGGTGCGATGATCGTTGGTATCGAACCAGAAAATGAAAAGATAAATTCAAAACTAGAACAATCACTTCTAAAAGGTAAATATTTAGAAAATAAAGATAAAAACTTTTTATATATAGGAAATGAACTGGCAAAAAAATTAAAGATAAAAGTTGGGGATACTATATCTTTTGTTGGGACTGGGGCAGATTACTCTTTTTGTGCAGATAATTTAATAATCAAAGGGATATTTCAAACTGGACTTTTTGAGTTTGATTCTACAAGTTCTTTTGTAAATAAAAAATATTTTGATGAAGTATTTGTAAGTGAGAATCTCTCAACTCATATTATAATTAAGCCAAAAGATATTGATAACGCGCAATTTTTAAGTGATGAAATTTCAAAAATATTACCAAAAGAGTTAGATTCACAAAGTTGGAAAGAGTTTATGAAAACCTTAGTTGAAGCTATGGAACTAGATGGAATATTTGGATATATCACTGTTGGAATATTTTTTATAGTGATATTTTTTGTGATACTTATCTATACATTATTAAGTGTTTATTCAAGGATAAAAGAGATAGGAATCCTAAGAGCTATAGGGACTAAAAAACGAGAAATATTTTCTATGCTTTTATTTGAAAGTGTTGTTTTATCCTTTATTAGTATATTAATAGGTGGAATTATAGGAGCATTTTTAGCATATTATTTTAATATTAATCCTATTGAATTAGGTGCAGAGTTTGAAGAACAGTTTAAACAATATGGACTTGCAAGTACAGCATTGCCAACTGATTTTAATGTATTTAATATTCTAAGAGATATGCTGATTATGTTTATTTTATGTGTAGGTAGTACTTTATATCCAATAGTTAAGGTAAACAGTTTTAAACCTGTAGAGGCTATAAATCATGTATAAGCTAATAATAAAAAGTGCATTTGCATCATTGATGAAAAGAAAAGTAAGAACATTTTTAGTGATATTTATGATTGCATCATCTTTGTGGGGACTACTTCTTATGCAAGGAATATATGATGGTATGACACAACAAATGATAAATAATGCCATAAGAAGTGATAGTTCTCAATTATCTATTTTTGCTAAAAATTTTAGAAGTCAAAAAGATATAAGTTTGTATATAAAAAGTTCAAAACAGATCGAAGAGTTTTTAATAAATGAGCCAAATGTAAAAAGTTTTATTTCAAGAATAGTAACAAGTGGATTGGTTGCAACTGCAAAATATAGTAAAAACACTTCTATATATGGTATTGATGTAAAAGATGAAACTACACATGCTTCATTGGATGGATATATTAAACAAGGGGAATTTAATTTTGGTAAGAAAAATCGTGGTGCTATAATAGGATTCCAATTAGCAAAAAAACTAAAAGTAGGAATAGGTAAAAAGATAATTCTATCAGCACAAAATATTGATAATCAAGTTGCATCAATCAGTTTAAAAGTAACAGGAATTATCAAAACAAATAATATGGCTTTAGATGAGGGTGGAATATTTATAAATAAAGAGAGAGCCAAAATATTTTTAGGTCTAAAGAGTGTGAATCAAATTTCTATTATGTTAAATGATTATAGTAAAGTAGATATGTTAAAAGCTAAGTTGAAAACAACATTCAACGATATTGAGGTTTTTGATTGGGGTGAGCTTTATCCTGCTCTTTTACAGACAGAACAAATAATGAAGTCTTTTAGTTATATAAGTTATATAATTGTATTTTTTACTGCAACTATTGGTATATTTGGGGTGGTATTAGTTTCTGTTTTAGAAAGATTGAGAGAGTTTGGAGTATTAAGGGCTATAGGTACAAAATTTAAAATAATTGTAGCAATGGTATTCTTTGAAAGTTTTTTTATAGGAATTGTTGGATTGTTTCTAGGAAGTTTAATTGGTGGAGGAACATTATATTATTTTTCATTATATGGATTGGACCTAAGTAATTTTAGTGATGCATTAGATGAGTTTGGTATGGATGCAATAACATATGCTGTGATAAAACTAGAATATTTTATTACCGCATTTATTGCAGTATTTAGTGCGACATTTTTAAGTATCTTAGTTCCATTAAGAGTATTAAAAAAATCAAAACCAATTGAGGTGATAAATGGATAGTTTTATAAAAGTTAAAAATGTAAATAAAATTTTTAATGAGGGAACTTCATTAGAAGTGATTGGTCTAAAAGATATAAATATTGAACTTAGAAAAGGGGAGTTTGTAGTCTTATCTGGACCAAGTGGAAGTGGGAAAACTACATTATTAAATCTAATAGGTGGCTTAGATGGTATCACAAAAGGTGATATTATAATTGATGATTTAGATATCGCTGCTTTAGATGAAGATAGTTTATGTAATGAAAGAAGAGATAATATAGGATTTGTTTTTCAAGCATATAACCTTATTCCTGTTTTTACAGCAAGAGAAAATATTGAGTATATTATGAAACTTCAAGGAAGCTCCCAAAAAGAGTGTAACATAAGAGTAGAAGAGGTTGCAAAAAAACTTGGTATAGAAAAGTATCTTAGTAAACTACCATCAAACTTAAGTGGTGGACAGCAACAAAGAGTTGCTGTTGCAAGGGCAGTTGCAAGTAAGCCAAAACTGATTTTAGCAGATGAACCAACAGCAAATCTTGATAGTAAAACAGCATTGGAACTTATGGATATGATGGAAAGATTAAATGAGGATGAAAATATAACAATAATCTTTTCGTCCCATGATCCAATGGTGATAAACAAAGCCAAAAGACATATAGTATTAAAAGATGGAAGAGTGGTAGAAAATGAGATTATTTCTTAGTTTATTACTTTTTATATCTTGCAGTTTTGCACTAGATTATAGTTTTGAAGTTGAAAATACAAATATAGTGACAAAACCACAACATGATAAAGGAAGTGATTACAATAGATTAAGAATATATGGATATTTAGAAGATGAGAGATATGAAAATTTTTTAGGAAAAATTATAATTGACAATGAAAATAATTATGATGGAATAAAAAAAGATAATAAAAATGAAACAACTATTTATAGAGGATATGTAAAATATTCAGATGAAGTAAATTTAGTGATAATAGGGAAACAACGAGTACCTTTTGGTGTAGGTAAAGTTTGGAATCCAACAGATATATTTAACCCAATAGATGCAACAGCAATAGAAACAAATGAAAGAGAAGGAGTAGAATCAATTAGATATGAATATGCAATAAATGAAGTATCTAATCTTGATATAACAATAGCTAAAGATAAACAAGCTCTACGAGTAAAAGGCTATATAGATATTGCAGATTTTGCAACCATATTATTAAAAGATCAAAATAAAAATCAAACAATATACGGCTATGAGATGCAAGGGGAATTATATGAAAGTGGAATAGAATTAAGAAGTGAAGGGGGATATTTTCAAAATAAAGATGCAAAAAATTATGAAGAATTTATAGTTGGTGTGGAGTATGGTTTTGAAAACTCTCTTACACTGTTGGGTGAATACAAATATAACTCCTTAAATAATCAAGATTATTTGGCTACAAACATATCATATACAATATCTCCACTGCTTACTTTTAATACACTTTTATTAAAAAATATTGATGATAAAAGTACTCTTAGTTTAGTAAAGTTTGATTATAGTTTAAGTGATGAGATGGAGTTGAATTTTGGTACTTATTTATACTCAGGAGATAAAAATAGTGAATATGGTAGTTTAGATAATAGTTATTTTGTAAGGTTATTTATCCATTTTTAACTAAATCTTTATATTTATGAATATATCTTTCAATCATAGTAACATTGCCTATAATTCCCCCCTGATGAATATAAAGATAAGTGAAACTCTGCTCTTTTGGTAATGATAAAAAAGTTTTTAGACCAATTGGATCATACAATAAATCAAACTCTATATTTATCTCTTCTTGTAATTTTTCCCATAATAGATAATTTTCTTTATAGAGCTTTCCAAAATGATATTTTTTGTCCGTATTTATAATAGTTGGATAGATGTTTTCATCAAATTCAAGTTCTCTAAATTGTTTTTTTAGATACTCACTATCTCCAACACAAGGGCAAGTTAAAACTTCACAATCTAAAAATTTTTGTAGAAATAGGGCAGTTGTACCTGTACCACTTGGAAGAAAGACTTTTAAATTTTTTATAGTATGTTGTTCTTGATATTCTTTAATTTCATTTGCTAAGATTTTAAGACCTTCTTGAGCTTCTTTTACAGCGCCACCTTCACTTATAAAGAGTTCATTGTTTTTTAGTTGTAAAGTCTCTTTGTCAAAATCTTGAGTTTCCATAATTTGCATACCATTTTGTAGAGCATACTTATAGTTTCCTTGCGGATGTTCTTTTAAAAATGAGGGAATATGATCTACATAATAGATAAATTCGCCACCCTTTTAATTTGGCTAATACAGATAAACTATACATTGCATTTGATTGATTTGAACCATAGCTTATAATTGTATCTATATCTGGGAAATCATTTTGAAAATAGTAATAAAATTTGCGTGCTTTATTGCCACTAAAATCTTTGTGTAAAAGATCATCTCTTTTGAGTAAAAAAGATTGATTTTGAAAAGTTATTTGTTGTAAGGGTGAGTTAGTTATACTATTCATAAGATATAAAAAAAGGTAAGTATCAAAAGATACTTACCTCTTAAAAACTTCAAAAGTTTAGAATTATTTTCTAAGTTCTTTAATTTTTGCAGCCTTACCTTTAAGACCTCTTAAGTAATGTAACTTAGCTCTTCTTACATCACCTCTTCTTAATACTTCGATTGTTTTTAAACTTTCAGAGTATAGTGGGAAAATTCTCTCAACACCAACACCGTTTGCACCAGTTTTTCTGATTGTAAAAGTATTAGATACACCTTCACCTTTTAAAGCAATAACAATTCCTTCAAAATTTTGAATTCTTTTTTTCTCACCCTCTTTAATTTCAACACCAAGTCTTAGTGTATCACCAGCTCTAAATTGTGGTATCTCTTTAGATTCGATTTGTGCTGCTTCAAAAGCTGCAATGTATTTGTTTTTCATTTTTTTTCCTTATGTCGGGGGTATGTGTCTTTTGAAATACCCAAAGTGCCCCATTTATGGTCTAAAGTACTTAGTTTTGCACTTAGACAGTTTTAATTTTAAGTTGCGAATTTTAGCGTGATTTCCCTTTAATAATTCTGAAGGCACTTTTAAATCATTAAAATTGATTGGTTTTGTAAAAGAGGGAGCTTCTAAAGTAAGTTTATTTTCTTCATTAAGATTATAACTTTCCTCTGTGAGAGACTCATCATTTCCAAGCACTCCTTCACAATTTCTACTTATGGCATCTGCCATTACAGTTGAAGCTAATTCTCCACCTGTTAGGATATAATCACCTATACTAAAAACTTCATTTGCATAGGTTTCTATAACTCTTTCATCAATACCCTCATAGCGTCCACTTACCATAACTATATGCTTTTTTTTAGCTAATCGTATAGCATCGTTTTGTTTAAAAGGTTTTGCAGCTGCTAGTGGAAAGATAATATAAGCATCTTTGTCTTTTATTTTTATCTCATCAAGTAAGTCAAAAAGTGGCTGGGGAAACATAAGTTGTCCAGCTCCACCACCACAAAGTGTATCATCTACTTTTTTGTGTTTATTTTTTGTGTAGTCTCGTGGGTTATAAAAATCTATATTGATTAAATCTTTTTCAATAGCTTTTTTTAGAATAGAGTCTTTAAAATAAGGTTCTATAAGATTAGGGAAAAGTGTAACAAAAGAAAATTTCATAATGATGCTTTTATACTATCTCTAAATCAAAACTATCTTCAAAAACTTCTAATATAATTTTATATTTTACATCTTCTAAAGTTAAAATAAATGATATTTGAAAGTTTTTTGTATCTGTTTTTACATTCTCAAATGTGTAGTTGAGGCTTTGCTCTAAAGATGTTAGAAGCTTATCTCTTAAGATATTTACTTTTCGTAGAACATCATCTGCTTCATCCATATTCATAGCACTCTCATCAAATTCAAAATTTACATATTGATCACAATAGTTGTAAAATTTCCCAAGTAGTCTCGTAGAGTCTGCATCTAAAAGAGCGAGCTTAAATTGCTCAAATATTTCATCTCTTTTAAGTGATATCGTATCATCAAAATCTTCTATCTCTTCTTCAATAATTTGGGTTTGTCTATTTTCGCTCATGATAACTCCATATTGTATCTTCTGTTAATTTTGGTCTATTTTTTAAGACTTCAAAAGGTTTATATTTTTCTTTATATCCCATACTGTAATGATCTTCTATCCAGTATCCTAAATACACATAAGGGATATTTGCTTGTTTTGCAATACTTATTTGTGCAAGAATTGAAAATTTCCCTAAAGATAAATCTTCATAATCATGGTCATAGTAACAATATACAGCTGAAATACCCTCGGTCATAATATCACTTAAAGCAACGGCAACTAATTTGTTATCTTTAAAATATAATAACTCTTTTCCAAAATCATGAGCACCATTTACATAAGAGTTATGGTATTCTTGTATATCAATGATATTTTCATGCCAATTCTTTTTTTCTTGCATATGACTATGGTATTTATTAAAAAGGTCAATATGTTCATGACTTATGGTTGGTTTTTGTACATACACTTCTGTATTTTTGTTTTTTGATAAAATTCTTTTTTGATTTTTTGTAAATTTGAAATTTTTAACATCTATTCGTATAGTTTTACATTCATTACAATTTTTACATTCAGGTACAAAGTGCATATTCCCAAATCTTCTCCAACCTCGCTCTAACATTTTCATTTGTTCTTCTGCTGTACAGTGTTCCATATATTTATATCGTATATCAGAGAGTCGATTGTCAAAATAAGAACAATCTTTATTTTCTTCAAGAAATTCTAAAACTTGTGCATTTTTTAACATCTATTTTCCTAAACAAAACTCACCAAACATAACATCCAGCATTTGGCCATGTTCATAGGGTCTTGTTATATTTGAGATATTTTGGATCGCTTCATTGATATGATGTGCAAAAAACTCTAATTCACCAGTTTTGAGAGGTTCATAAGAGTGTTTTATATTGAGAAGTGTATTTTCCACTTCAATAATTTGTTGCTTTGAGATGAGTGTTATATCATCTCCACTTGTATTTTGATTTAAAATCTCTTCAAGTTTTGTAACTAAAAGTGAAATATCTTCTTTTGTATTGAGTGATAAACTATCATTTTTAAGCAGTTCTAGATTGAGTTTTTGTGGTAAATCTGATTTTGTAATGAGAACTATTTTTTCTTTATTTGTTGCATTTAAAATATCAACAATTTGTTTATCTTCATTATCAAATTCTCTGCTTCCATCAAAAAGTGCAATTACGATATCTGATTGTTCTATCGCTTCTTTTGACTTCTCTATCCCTATTTTTTCTATCTCATCACTAGCTTCTCTTATTCCAGCTGTGTCCACTATTTTAATGATATGAGTCCCTATTTTAACACTCTCTTCTATTGTATCTCTAGTAGTTCCTGCTATATCACTTACAATTGCACGATTGAAATTAAGAAGTTTATTTAAAAGACTTGATTTCCCAACATTTGGCTTTCCAACTATTGCTACTTTAAAACCTTCAATAAGTCCCTCTCTTCTTTTACTAGCTTCAAGTGTATTATTAAGTTTTGTTTGTGTTATCTCTAGTTTTTGTTGAATTTGCTCAAAAATATCTGCAGGTAAATCTTCTTCTGCATAATCTATATTTACCTCTGTATAAGCCAACATAAAAAGTAAATCTTTTCGTATATCATCAACAAAATTAGAGAGCTCACCTTTTAATTGTCTTGCTAAAAGTTTTACTGCATCTTCACTTCTAGCTTCAATCATTTTTGAAATAGCTTGGGCTTGAGATAAATCAATTTTGTTGTTCAAGTAAGCTCTTTTTGAAAACTCACCTGGAGTAGCTATTCTTGCTCCATATTGTATAGTTGTTTCTAAAACTAAGTTTGAAATAGCAATACCACCATGACATTGAAACTCAATCACATCTTCACCTGTAAATGATGATGGATTTTTAAAATAGATGATTAAAGCTTCATCTATGAGTTCATCTTTCGCATCATAGAGTTTAGAGAGTTTTGCATATCTAGCATTTATTTCAGTCTGCTTTGATATCTTTAAGGCAATAGACAGTGCCTCTTTTCCACTTAGTCGTACTATAGAAATAGAGCCAATTCCATTAGCAGTTGCTATTGCAACTATTGTATCTTCGTTTATCACTTATAAATTTAAGTATATTAGTTTGAACGATATTCGTTCACTAAAATATACTTATCTCCTTTGATATTTGTTTTTACTGCTACATATTTATCTGGAAATTCATCTCTTAGTTTTGTCAGTGCTATATGGATTAAAATACCATCTAATGGTTTTGTTTTATAAAAACCATCATTGTGAATAGTTTGAATTACAGGTTCTAGGTAAGTATGGATTGCTTGTTCTTGATTTGATAAAAATTGAGCAACTTCAAGTCTTAGCATCATATCATATTTATCATTTAGCCAATTAAAAAGTATATATGATAAAGCTTTGTATCTATACCCTTCTTTTCCTATTAATAAAGCACTATCTTCTCCATTGAATTCAATATAAACTGTTTTATTATCATCGATAATATCAACTTTTATTTCATCAATTTGATAACATAATTTTGAAAACAGATTTTCAACTTCATTTTTTATCTCATTGATAGTTTCTAAGTTATCTTTATTTATTTTTGGTGTTTTATGAAGTTCTAACTCTTCATTATTGTAAAAGTCATTAAAAATCTTTTCATCTTTAACTTGTTTTATTTGTGGTGTTTGAATAGTGTTTTGTACTGAATCTTCATTGTTAAGTGATTGTAATTTAGAAGATAAAGTTTCTACTTTCTTATTATCTTCACTCTTATCATTCCTATGATGTTTTTTATGATGAGATTTTCCTTTATGAAAACTAGCATTTATAATAGCGTCTTTAGCAAAGAATCCTAAAAATCCTTTGCTTGGAACTTGAATAATATCTATTTTGAGATCTGTTATGGAACATTTTAAAGATTTTGAAGCTTTTTCATATGCTTCTTCTAAGGTTTTACCTTGAAACTCTTGTACCATAATTTATCCTTTATTTTTTATTATGTTTTTTCTCTTCTAGATGTTTTTCATGTCTTTGTTCGCTTGCTTTTTTAAATATTGTATTTACATAGTATTGTTGACCAATTGTAAATAAGTTATTGATGAACCAATATAAAGTAAGTCCAGCTGGGAACCAAAGAAAGAAAAATGTAAATACAACAGGTAAAAACTGAAACATTTTTTGTTGTAACGGATCAGTCATAGTATTTGGTGTAATTTTTTGTTGTAAGAACATTGTTGCACCCATTAGAATTGGAAGAATAAAATATGGATCCATTACAGCTAAATCGTCAATCCATAATATCCATTCACTACCTTTAAGCTCAATTGCATTTAATAAAACTCTATAAATAGCAAAGAAAACAGGTATTTGTAGGATAATAGGAAGACATCCTCCCATAGGATTTGCACCCTCTTTTTTGTATAATTCCATCATATGCATAGATGCTTTTTGTTTATCATTTGAATATTTTTCTTGAATTGCTTTTACTTTTGGTGCTAAATCTTTTAATCTATTCATAGACACCATACCTTTATGAGATAGAGGGAATAGTATAAGTTTAATTAAAATAGTTGTAAAAACAATAGTCCAACCCCAGTTTCCAACATAGTCATGAATATATTGAAGCATTGTAAACATAGGTTTTGCAATAAATGTAAACCAACCATACTCAATAACAGAAGAAAGTCTCTCATCAAGTGCTACTAAAGTTTTATACTCTTTTGGTCCCATATACCCATGAAGTTTGATATTATCTTTTGCGTGGATAAACATATTTGGAGAATCATTGATATCTTTCATCACACTTACAGCCATACTTACATCATAGTTATATAAAACTGTGGCATAATATCTATCAAAAGCAGATGCTACATTTACACCAATTAATTCAGCACTTTTGTCCATATCTTCATCTTCAATAATGTTTAATGTACCATCATTTAAGCTTAGTAAAGCACCATGATCTGCATACATATCAGCTAAAACATTAGGTCTAAATCCAGGTGTGATAAAAAACTCTTCATT
>JGI10211J34971_10003323_pt1 | contig 12916 bp, 15 predicted proteins | sample Etolagsediment_FD_34971 | JGI IMG/M metagenome (IMG submission 34971) | reverse complement strand
ATGGGAGTGAAGCCGAAGCGGAGAGCGGAGTCAGCCGATCCGGGAAAGAGCGCTGAGGTGCGCACGGCTCTCCGACCTTCCTCGTCGGCGCGCTCGACGAGCTCTTCGATATCGGAGGGCATCACCCGCCGCGTGTGATCGGTCGGTTGAAGCATCGCCACTGATGGGTCGAACGGCCAGTCGACTAAGGCGGCGCGTTCGGTGCGCGATCGGGCGGCGCGCTCCGGTCGAGGTTCGCGTGCCGGGGCATCGGCCACGAGCAGTCGATCGGAGGTGTCCACTGGGTTCGACGGTAGTGCGATGGATGCGCAGACGGTGCTCGGTCGCTCACCCCGGGTGCGGTAGGGGCGCAAGTAGCCTCGGGTCGAGATGGTTCCCGATCGCTTTGCCGCCGTGCTCGACGAGTTGGCCCCCCTCGCGGCCCGGTTCCGCGATGCTGGCCATCGCCTGTACATCGTCGGCGGTTCGGTGCGCGACCTCATGGTGGGCCGAGTTGATCCAACGTCACCGGATTTCGACATCGACCTGACCACCGATGCCCGCCCCGACGCCGTGAAGGCCTGTGTGAACGGGTGGGCTGATGCGGTGTGGAACCAGGGGGAGAAGTTCGGGACGGTTGGCGCCCGTTCGGGGGAGCGCACCTACGAGATCACCACCTTCCGCGCCGAGTCGTACACCGATGACTCTCGGAAGCCGCATGTCGTTTTCGCTGACGACGTCGAGACCGATCTGTCGCGACGTGACTTCACGGTCAACGCGATGGCGCTCGAGGTCACCGGTGAGGGCACGCCAGCTTTGGTGGATCCCTTCGATGGCGCCCGCGACCTGATGACGGGGGTTCTTCGCACCCCACTCGGCCCTGAGGTGAGTTTCAGTGACGATCCGCTGCGGATGCTGAGGGCGGCGCGCTTCGTCGCCGGTCTCGAACTGCAGCCGACCGAGGAGTTAGTCACGGCGGTCCGCGAGATGGCCCCGAGGCTCGAGATCGTGTCGGCTGAGCGGATCCGCGACGAGTTCGACAAGTTGATCACCCTCGATCATCCGACGGCCGGTCTGTGGTTCATGGTGGAGACAGGACTTGCCGATCAGTTCCTTCCCGAGTTGCCCGCGATGCGTCTCGAGCACGACCCGATCCACCGCCACAAGGACGTGTTGACCCACACGTTCGCCGTGATCGACAACGTGCGGCCACCGGCTGAGCAGCCCGCTGAACGGCCGGACTTCGACTTCAGGATCGTGCGTCTCGCGGCTCTCTTCCATGACATCGGCAAGCCGAGGACCCGCGGTTACGCGGAGGGCAAAGGAACGACGTTCCATCATCACGACGCTGTCGGTGCCCGGATGACGAAGAAGCGCATGACCGAGTTGCGCTACTCGAACGACGATGTCGCCGCGGTGGTCGAACTCGTCGCCTTGCATCTCAGGTTTCACACCTATCGACTCGGTTGGAGTGACTCGGCGGTGCGGCGGTACGTGCGCGACGCCGGCGATCTGTTGAACGAGTTGAACGTGTTGACGCGGTGCGACTGCACGACGCGAAATGAGAAGAAGGCGCGCACGCTCTCCCGACGCATGGATGAGCTCGAGGAGCGCATCACGGAACTCGCCGAGGCGGAGGAACTCGCGGCGCTCCGGCCGGAGCTCGACGGCGGGCAGGTGATGGCGCATCTCGGTGTTCCGCCCGGGCCGATCGTCGGGCGCGCCCTGGAGCACCTGCTCGAGATCCGTTTGGAGGAAGGCCTCGTCGGCGATGCCGAGATCAGGGCTCGCCTCGACAGTTGGTTCGCTGGGCAGCAGGGATGAACGGCCCGCTCGGTCGAGGGTGACGACGTTCATGTCGCTCTCCGCCCCTCTCGCGCTGGTCCTCTCCGATGAGGTCGCGGTCGGGATCGCGATCGCGGTCGGCGCGGTTTTCGTGGTTCTCGCCCTCGGATGGTGGTCGACCCAACGCGCGCTGTCAGAGCGGACCGGTGATCCGGCTAGGCACCTGCTCGACACCCTCCCGGAGGCGCTCATGGAGGTGGATGGAACCGGTCGTATCCGGGTGGCGAATCGCGCAGCCTGCGCGCTGCTCGCGCGCGAGGTCGACGATCTCGTCGGCGTCGACGCGGACACCGTGCTGGTCGATGCCGATCAGGGTGTTCTGGCGGACTGGCTGGCGATGGATATCGCGCCGTCGGAGGGCGCCGACGGTGAGCATGTCCCTCTCGAGGCGCGCGTGGAGCGGCCCGACGGTTCCCACGTCGAGGTCTCGATCACCGTTCACCCCGGTGCTGACGACACGCTGTTGCTTCGCTGGAGCGATCGGGCCCGCGGACTCGAGGAGCGGGAGGCGCTGGATCAGGCTCGCCATCGGTTCCAGCAGGCCTTCCAGTCAGCTCCGACCGGGATGGCGCTCGTGCGGCTCGACGACGGGCGCATTGTCGATGCCAACCAGTCGCTCGCCGACATGCTCGATCGCGCAGCGAGTGAACTCGTCGGACGAACCCTGCGCGAGTTCACCCATCCCGACGATGTGCGTCAGGCGCAACCTCACCGGGCGCGCCTCGAACTCGGTCTCGTCGACTCGTATCGACTTGATCAGCGCTTTCGTCGTCGAGACAACTCGTGGGTGTGGGCGCGGACCGGGTGTCGGTGTCGGAGGACGACGGCGTGCTTCTCGCGATCAACCACATCGAGGACGTCACCGAGCAGCGCCGCACCGCCGAGCAACTCCAGCACGCGGCACGTCACGATGAGTTGACCCGCCTTCCCAACCGGGCCTACCTCATGAGCATCCTCGAGCAGCGTCTCGCGGGAGCCCAGCCATCAGCGGTCGGCATCTTGTTCATCGACCTCGATCATTTCAAGGTGGTCAACGACAGCCTCGGTCATGTGGTGGGTGACGAGCTTCTGCAGGAGGTGGCGCAACGCCTGCAGACCGCGGTGCGCGAAGGGGATGTGTTGGCTCGCTTCGGTGGGGATGAGTTCGTTGTGGTCCTCGATGGTCGGGGTCGGGCGGTCGAGGCGGCGGTGGCTGCCGAGCGACTGCGGGAGGCAGTTCACCCGCCGATCACGATCGGTGATCACGAACTTTTCGTGACGGCGAGCGTTGGCTACTCAACCAATCACGATGCCGGCATGACCCCCGGTGAGATGCTCCGCGACGCCGACGCCGCGATGTATCGGGCGAAGGCCCGGGGCCGCGATTGCGTGGAGGCGTTCGAGGCCGGCGGCCATGAGTCGAAGGTGGCCGATCTCCGCACGGCAGGCGAGTTGCGTCGCGGGATCGAGCGCGGGGAGATCGTCCCCTATTTCCAGCCGATCGTCGATCTCGCCTCGGGCCGGACGACCGGTTTCGAGGTGCTCGCGCGTTGGCTTCACCCTGATCGTGGACTTCTCACTCCTGCGCATTTCCTCGCGTTCGCGGAGGACTCGGGTCTCCTTGTCGATCTCGGCGCGGCCATGTTGCGCGACTCGCTCGCTCAGTTGGCGCAGTGGCGGGCCGACGGGCTCGATTTCGCCTCGGGTTCGATATCGGTGAATGTCGGGAGCCGTCAACTGGTCGACCCGACGTTTCCGGCGCGTGTGGCTGAGGCGTTGGAGGACTCTGGGATCGATGCCGACTCGCTGTGGTTCGAGATCACCGAGACCGCCTTGCTTACCGATGCACGCGCCGCCACCACCGCCCTTCGTGAGGTTGAACAGCTCGGTGTGCATATCGCGGTTGACGATTTCGGCACGGGGTACTCCTCGTTGACCTATCTGAAGCGGTTCCCGGTTGAGGCGATCAAAATCGATCGGTCGTTCGTCGCCGGGCTCGGTATCGACGATGACGACTCGACGATCGTGGAGGCGGTGGTGCAGCTCGGTCGGTCGCTCGGTGTGACGGTGGTAGCCGAGGGCATCGAGTCACCGCTGCAGTTGTCACGGCTCCGCGAGTTGCAGTGCGATCGGGGTCAGGGATACCTGTTCGGTAGGCCGCGTCCTGCCGACATCATCGCCCGTGAGGGCGTCGGTACCTGAGCAGCAGATCGGCCTGCTCCCTCGGCTTCGAGCGGCGGCGGTCGGTTACCCTGCGCCCATGACGTTCTCGGTGGGCGCGCTTCGCGGGTCACCTGATCGCGGAGGCATCGTCGACCATCGACTGGCCCGCCGAATGCTGGTCAACCAAGTGCGTCTCGGCCGACTCCGACGCGATGAGGTGTGTGATGCGCACCCGGAGTTGATCCGCGCGGCCCGCAATGTCGGCACGGAGACCGAGACCGACTGCCCGATCTGTGAGGAGGCGCGGCTGAGGCTGGTGACTTATGTGTTCGGCCACCGGCTGCCCGCTCAGGGGAGATGCGTCTCGACGGCCCGGGAACTTCGTCAGTTGTCGGCCACGGGACGCGATCTGCGCGCCTACGTCGTGGAGGCCTGCACCGAGTGCCGTTGGCATCACCTCCTTCGTGTCCTACCGCTGTGAGGGCGCGAGCCCGATGGACCGCGATGGTGGTCGCGGCATCGCTCGTGACGCTCTCGTGCTCGGTCGAGCAAGACGTTGAGGTGGCTCCCCCCGATGCCGTGGCGCCCACCGGGTTCGAGTCGGCGTTGGTGTCGGTGACGTCGTTGAATGGAGCGTCGAGAGATGTGTGCATGTGGGTTGCGGACACCCCAGAGCGACGCGCTCGCGGGATGATGGGCGCCACCGGTTTCGGTGATGCTGAGGCGATGGTGTTCGTGCAGGACGCTCCGTCGACGGGGAACTTCTGGATGAAGGACACACTGATCCCGCTCTCGATCGCTTACTTCGACGCCGTCGGTGGTTTCCTCTCGTCGGATGAGATGACGCCGTGCACCACCCCGGAATGCGAGCGGTATCCAACGGCAGTCGGCTACCGGTGGGCGGTCGAGGCGCCGTCGGGTGCTCTCGTTGATCTCGGCATTCAGGAGGGATCGACGATCGCGGTGAGCGATCGCCCCTGCACGGGCTGAGGATGGCCCCGCGACCGGGCTGACTGTCACACCCCATACCGAGGATGTCGCCCATGAGCGAATTGGTCGTGTCGGGGCTACCCTGCCGTCGACATATCCACCCTGCCCCGACCGCGAAGTCGCCGGGGCCACGGCCTCCGAGAGGTGGCCACGTCCGAAGGGAGCAACGCAGCAGATGATGCGTGCCTATGAACTCATGGTGATCGTTGACACTGATGTCGACGAACCCGTAGCCCAGTCGTGGGTGAAGACCGCGACCGAGGCGATCGGCGCCGCCGGTGGCTCGATCCACGGCAAGCCCGATTGGTGGGGCAAGCGCCCCTTTGCCTACCCGATCCACAAGAAGGAGACCGGGTACTACTTCGTCATCGAGTGCCTCGCCCCGGCCGGTTCCCTCGATGAACTGGAGCGTTCGCTCCGTCTCGCCGACGACATCGTCCGCCACAAGTTGATCCGTCTGCCCGAGTCCGAGGCCGAGCGCCGCGGGATGACGGCTGCCGCCTGAGGCGGCACCACGAAGGGAGCCGAATATGGCATCGAACAGCATCACCCTCACGGGGAACCTCACCCGCGACCCCGAGCTCCGGTTCACCACCGGCGGTCGTGGGGTCGCGAGCTTCGGTCTCGCGGTCAACCGCCGCTATCAGGTCAACGGCGAGTGGCAGGAGCAGGTCTCCTTCTTCAACATCGTCTGCTGGGGTGACCTCGGTGAGAACGTCGCCGCCACCCTCACCAAGGGAAGCCGCTGCATCGTCTCGGGTCGCCTTGAGCAGCGCAGCTGGGAGACCAACGATGGAGAGAAGCGCTCCGTCGTCGAGGTCATCGCCGACGAGGTCGGTCCGAGCCTCCGTTGGGCGACCGCCCAGGTGGAGCGCACCGAGCGCTCCGGCGATTTCGGCGGCGGGTCCGGCGGGTCGTCCGGCGGGTCGTCCGGAGGATCGTCCGGTGGCGGCCGTAGCCCCGACCCCGTCTACGGCGACGAGGAACCGTTCTGACGCCTGCTCGACAGGCACCCACATTCGAATCGATCAGGAGAATCCGACATGGCAAAGAAGCCCCAGCGCGGCGCGCGCAACCGCGACGCGAACCCCCGCAAGTTCAAGAAGAAGACCAGCCCGCTTGTCATCGAGAAGGTTGAGTACGTCGACTACAAGGACGTCGACTTGCTCACTCGTTTCATGAGCGATCGGGGCAAGATCCGCGGGAAGCATCTCAGCGGTAACGATGTCCAGCAGCAGCGCGAGGTGGCCAACGCCATCAAGATCGCTCGCGAGATGGGCCTACTCCCGTACGCCCGCCGGGTCGCTTCGGCTGGCCGTCAGGGACGGGGTCGTGATGGTGATCGCCGCGGCCGTCCCGCCGATGTCGACTCCCGCGACACCTCTGCCGCCCCGGTCGACGAGAACAACCTCGAGAACGATGACGTGATGGCCGACGACCAGGTCGAGGCCGCCGCTGTCGGCGCCGAGTCCGAGGAGGTCTGATCATGAAACTGATTCTCCGTTCCGACATGCAGGGCGTTGGCAAACGCGGCGACATCATCGACGTGGCCGACGGCTACGCGCGCAATTACTTGTTGCCCCAGGGCAAGGCGATCGTCGCGACCGACGGCGCCGTCGAGCAGGCGGCCAAGATGCGCAAGGCGCGCGACCTCCGCGACGCGAGCGATCGCGAGGCGGCGCAGACCATCGCGTCCACGCTGGTCCCGAAGGTGATCGCGTTGAGCGCGAAGGCCGGCGCCGAGGGCAAGCTCTTTGGTTCGATCACCGCCGCCGACATCGTGGCGGCGATCTCCGAGCAGACCTCCGTCGAGCTAGATCGCAAGCAACTCGAGATCGACGAGCAGATCAAGACCGTCGGTCAGCACGTCGTTCGTGCGGTGCTACACCCCGAGGTGTCCTTCCCGGTCACCATCGAGGTCTCCCCGGTCTGATGTGTTCCCCGGTCGGCGTCACCGTCGGTGGCGCCGACCATGATCGGGTGATCACGCCCCATCAGGTTGTCCACAGGGTAATCCACAGGGTTTTTCCCCTTCCTTCCCACAGGCCGCGACTGGGAGAGTGGTGTTCTGATGTCTGACGAATCACCTTTCCCCCCGATCGACGACGACGACTTCACCGGGGATTCACCTATTCCCATCCGTCGTTCATCTCGGCCCGGAAGCCGGCGTGTGGACAACCGTCCGCGGGGTTCCGCCGGTCGCGTCCCCCCTCACAACCTGCAGGCCGAGGAGTCGGTGCTCGGCGCGCTGTTGCTCGCGCCCGAGGCGATGGCCTCTGTCTCCGAGCAGGGGCTCAAGTCGGAGGACTTCTACCGTCCGGCCCATCAGCACATCTACGACGCGATCCGGGCGCTCTTCTCGGCTGGCAATCCTGCCGACACGGTCACTGTCGCTGATGAGCTTCGCCGTCATGGCCTTCTCGATGAGATCGGTGGCATCGAGGGTCTCGTCGATCTGCAGAACACCACCCCAGCGATCTCGAGCGTGGGGCACTACGCGAGAATCGTCCAGGACACGGCGATGCTCCGTCGTCTCATCCACGTCGCCGGTGACATCGCCGAGATCGCCTATAGCGAGCCGGACGATGTGACCAAGGCGCTCGATGAGGCCGAGACGCGCGTGTTCCAAGTCGCCGAGGATCGGGTCACCGACACCACTCGCCCGCTCGAGGATCTCTTCGATGAGGTCATGGAGTACATCCAGAACGCCTACGAGCGAGGCGACACCGTCACCGGTGTGCCCACCGGGTTCACCGATCTCGACGACATCCTCTCCGGGTTGCAGCCGAGCGCCCTCTACATCGTTGGCGCCCGACCCGCCATGGGCAAAACAGCGTTCGGGCTCAACATCGCGACGCATGTCGCTCAGTCGTCCGACAAGCCGGTCATGGTGTTCTCCCTTGAGATGGGGCACCAAGAGCTCGCTCAGCGCGTGCTCTCCAGTGAGGCTCGGGTCGATTCCTCGAAGCTGCGCACGGGCAAGTTGCTCGAGGCGGAGTGGACTCGGATCGGCAAAGCGATCGGACGCCTCGAGGTGCCGCTCTATCTCGACGACAACCCGCGGGTGACCGTGATGGAGATCCGGGCGAAAGCGAGACGCTTGAAGGCCAAGGCGGGCGGCTTGTCGCTCATCGTCATCGACTACCTGCAGCTCATGACGAGCGGTGGCTATGTCGAGAACCGCCAACTCGAGGTGTCGGAGATCTCGAGGAACCTGAAGATCCTCGCCCGCGAACTCGAGGTGCCGATCGTCGCCCTCAGCCAGTTGAGCCGTCGCCTCGAGGAGCGTTCCGATAAACGGCCGATGCTCGCTGATCTCCGCGAGTCGGGCTCGCTCGAGCAGGACGCCGACGTCGTGATGTTCCTCTATCGCGACGAGGTCTACAACCCCGACTCTCAAGACAAGGGCTCGGCTGAGGTGATCGTCGCGAAGCACCGCTCCGGTCCGATCGGAACGAAGCGGTTGGTCTTCTTGGGCCAATACACACGTTTCGACAACGCGGCCCGCGGGGTCTGACGCCGACAATCTGTGACCCCCGTCTCGCGGCGTCCCTTCCCGGCCGCCGGGCGGTAGACAGACGCCATGTCAACAACTCCTGCCGTCGAGATGCGCGGTGTCGTCAAGCGCTTCGGCGAGACGCTCGCTCTCGATGGGGTCGACCTCACGGTGCCGACCGGTTCGGTCTACGGGCTGCTCGGTCCGAACGGGGCCGGCAAGACCACCTCGGTGCGAGTGCTCACCACCCTCCTCACCCCGGATGCTGGCGAGGCGCGAATCGATGGCATCGATGTGGTCGCCGATCCGCACGCGGTTCGCCGGCGCATCGGTCTCACCGGTCAGTACGCCGCGGTCGAGGAGCGCCTCACCGCGCGCGAGAACCTCGACTATGTGGGCCGGTTGTTCCACCTGCCTCGTTCCCGCGTGAAGCAGCGCGCCACCGATTTGCTTGAGCGTTTCGATCTCGCCGATGCCGCCGATCGAGTGGTCAAGGGGTTCTCCGGAGGCATGCGTCGGCGCCTCGACATCGCGATGAGCCTCATCGCCGAGCCGTCGGTGCTCTTCCTCGATGAACCGACCACCGGACTCGATCCGCGCAGTCGCCTTGGCATGTGGGACGTGATCTCGGAACTGGCGGCTGATGGCACGACGGTGCTGCTCACCACCCAGTATCTCGAGGAGGCCGATCGGCTCGCCGAGCAGATCGTGGTGATCGATCACGGCCGGGTCATCGCCGAGGGCACCCCCGAGCAACTCAAGTCTCGGATCGGCGGGGCGATGCTCAGCGTTCGCATCGCTCGTCCTGAGAACCGCGAGCGGGCGCTTGGCGCGCTCAGCCCGTTGTGCACCGGTCAGGTCGAGGTGTCGCCTGATGATGTCGCGTTCTCGGCACCGATCATCGCCGGTGACGGCGTCGTGCCGGGAGTCATCCGGGCGCTCGACGATGCAGGGGTCGACGTGCTCGATGTGGAGGTTCGCAAACCCTCCCTCGACGACGTCTTCTTGGTGCTCACCGGCCACACCGCCGGTTCGGAGGAGGAGTCATGACCAGCCGAGTGATGTGGATGCTCCGCGATTCGTGGGTGGAGGCCGAACGGCATCTGCGGATCATCCCGCGCAACATCGAGTTGCTGATCTTCGCGGCGATCCAGCCGATCATGTTCCTGGTGCTCTTCGTCTACGTGTTCGGCGGGTCGATCGTGATCCCCGGCTTCGACGACTACGACCAGTTCCTGATGCCCGGCATCTTCGCCCAGACCCTCGTGTTCGGTTCGGCGTTCACCGGTATCGGCCTCGCCGACGACCTGCAGAAGGGTCTGGTTGATCGGCTGCGGTCTCTGCCGATGAGCCGTTCGGCGGTGATCGTCGGGCGCACGGTCTCGGATCTCGTTCGCAACCTTTTCACCTTCGCGGTGATGATCGCCGTCGCGTTGGCCATCGGCTTCCGGTTCACCGGCGGGGCGTGGAACGCGGTTGCCGCCACGGTGCTGCTGGTGTTGTTCAGTTACGCCTTGAGTTGGGTGCAGGCCATCATCGGCCTGAGCGTGACCTCGGTTGAGGCCGCGAACTCGGCAGGGTTCATCTGGATGTTTCCGCTCACCTTCGTCTCGTCGGCCTTCGTCGACCCGTCGACGATGCCCGGGTGGCTTCGCACGGTCGCTGACGCGAACCCATTCACTCTTGTCACCGACGCGGCTCGAGCCCTGTACAACGGCAATCCGGTTGGTAACGACGCTTGGTGGTCCCTCGCTTGGTCGGTCGGGCTCATCGCGGTGTTCTCGGCGCTTGCCACCCGCAAGTTCTCTCGGTCCACCTCCGGCTGAGGCGGATCAGGTCTCGGCGAGGGTGGCCGCGGCGAGATCTCGGAGTTCGGTCAGCCGGATTTTCACCCCATTGGGGCCGTCGGTGATCGGGAACGCCGGCACGGTGATCACGGCGATGGGCACCTTGAAGCGGGCGAGTTGGTCCCGACAGGCGGCGATGACTGGTTCCGGCTCGGCCTCGGTGCCGTCCTCGGTGATGACGAAGGCGACCGGTCGTGTACCTGCGGGTCGCTCCACCGCCACGACCTGCGCTTCGCGGATCCCNGGAAGTGCGGTGATCACCTCGATGATCTCCTCGGGTGCCACGAGGAACCCTCCGAGGCGGAGTACGTCGCCGAGTCGTGACTCGTAGTGGAAGGTGCGGTCATCGTCGGCTGAGGCGAGGTCGCCGGTGCGAAACCAACCGTCGTCGAAGTGGCCGCCGGTCAGTTCCGCGTCGATGATGTCGCCTCCCTCGGCGAGGTATCCGGCGAAGAGACTTGGCCCGCGAACCTGCAGTTCACCGTCGACGATCCGGTACGCGGCGTCGGGGGAGGTGAGGGTTCCACCGGGTCGGCAGCGCTCGGAGGCGGGCGCCGCAGGGTCGCGCAGTGAGAACAGCGCTTGGATCTCACTCATCCCGTAGAGACCGGTGAGCGTCATTCCCGCCTGATCGCCTCGTTCGACGAGGTCGGTCAGGCTCGAGTTGAACCGGGCGTATCCGCCGAGTCGCACCGAGGACAGGTTGCGCCCGGTCTCGAGCAGTCGGTGGAACATGTCGTCGCTGCCGTTCATGCAGGTGACGCGTTCCTGCTCGATGGTGGTGGCGGTCGCCGCGGCATCGAAGGGCTCGACGATGACGGTCGCGTCAGCGGCGAGAGCCCCCATCAGCGAGGTCAGTCCGAANGTGCCGCACATCGGCAGGGCGATGAGCACCACGTCCTCGGGTGAGAGGCCGAAGCGGCTGACGACGTCGTGGGCGTGCTCCACGATGCTCCGCTGATGGTGCAACACCATCTTCGGCTTGCTCGTCGTTCCTGAGGTGGTGAACACGACGAAGGGCGCGTCGATCAAATCGGTGGCGCCCGCGGCGCGGCCAGTGCCGCTCATCTCCGACGGAGGGGACACGCGGCGCGCGCCGGAGCGAGCGATGAGGTCGTCCGCCTCGGCCGTGGAGTAGCGCGTGTTGACNGCCACGGTNCAGACGNCGACGCAGGCGGCGCCGAGCAGGCTGACGACCGCGTCGAGGCCGTTGGGCAATTGCAGGGCGACGCGGTCACCGGGCTGGATGCCCTGGTCGAGTAGCGATGCGCCAAAGGTCTCGGCGCGCTCGAGCACCTCGCTGGCACTCAGGCGAATGCCATCGGCGACGATGGTGGCTCGCGACGACGCGAGCAGACTTCGAATATCCCCAGTCGCGTTCACGCTGGGTCCGTCGGCGGGTGGACGACGACGCCCTTCTCGGTCTCGAAAATCGGAGACGGGTCGTGGAGGAGTTCATGGGCGTGGCGCCGCTCCTCCTCGGTGAACTCTCGGGTCGTCAGGCAGAACTCGACGAGGTTGGCCGATGGGTCACGGATGTAGATCGAGGTGCAGAACTCGTGGTCGACCTCGATGACCGTGTGGCCGTGGCTGGTCCAGCGCTCCCTCCGCTCGTCGAGGGCCTCGCGGGTCGGCGCGTCGAAGGCGACGTGGTTAACCCACCAGGGAAGCCCGGCAGCGGCGTTGATGTCGGTGGGGAAGTCATCACCGATCTCGGGGTCATGAATCTCCCAGAACGCGATCATTCCGTTGCCGCCGGTGTCGTAGAAGAAGTGCTTCGACCAGCCCTCACCGTCACCTGGCGTGGGAGAGGCGACCACCTTCACGAGGTCGAACCCCATCACGTCGGTGTAGAAGCGGTGGGTGGCGTCGGTGTCGCGGGTGGCGAGAGCGATGTGGTGGAACCCCATGAGCACAGTGTGGCTTGCCAAGATGGTCACATGTTCCTCGGAGAGGATCTCCTCGCTTGGTTGATGCTCGCTCTCGGTGGCGCCCTGCTCGTCGGCCATGGTCTCGCTCTTGTGCGCCCGCCGAGGGCGGAGGGATCCGCGCAGCCGCCGAGCAGACCCCCGCTCGCGCGCAGCATCTCCTTCGCCCTCATCGGTCTCGTGGCGGCGGTGTGGGCTCTCGCCACGCTGGTCTCGAGCTGAGCCATGGCGTCTCCGCCGCTTCGGCTTCACTTCGTGCGCTCGGCCACCCGAGTGCGCGACCTCGATGAGGACGGTCCAGAAGTTGCCTTCGTCGGGAGGTCGAATGTCGGGAAGTCGTCGCTCATCAACGCCCTTGCCCGACAGCGGCAGTTGGCTCGGGTCTCAAACACCCCTGGCCGCACCCAGCTGATCAACGTCTTCGGTCACGCCGACGGGGGAACGGTGGTCGACCTTCCCGGCTACGGCTACGCGAAGGTGCCGAACCGGGTTCGTCGCGACTGGCCCGAGATGATCGAGGGGTATCTCCTCAACCGCGATCCGTTGGTGATGGTTTTCGTGCTGGTCGACGGGGCGATTGGCCCGACTCCGTTGGATGGGCAGATGCTCGAGTGGCTTCGCGAGAACGAGATTCCTCACACGGTGGTGGCCACCAAGTCCGACAAGGTGAAGTCGTCGAAGCGCCCGGC
>JGI10211J34971_10003321_pt1 | contig 12919 bp, 26 predicted proteins | sample Etolagsediment_FD_34971 | JGI IMG/M metagenome (IMG submission 34971) | reverse complement strand
TTGAGCCGCATGACCTCGAAAACTGCAGGCTTTTCCTGCTCGATCTCCCCTGGGTCCGGCAGCTGCTCGATGATCGATTTAGCGGCCCTGGCTTTCGCAATAAGGCCCTCTTTAGTTTGTCCTGCTGCTAACCAGTCAACGATGTCGCCCTTGTTCGGCAGCTCCTGGCTTAGATCGAGCAGCTTGATATCTGCAGCGACGCCGACCAGTGAGTTGATCACCTTGGCTGCGTGCTTTTCTCCTGCTGCATCATTGTCCGGGACGACAACGACCTTTCGATCTTTCAGCCACTGGCTATGCTCTTCGGTCCAGTTGCCTGAGCCGCCATTGTTCGTTGTGGCAACGATCCCAATCTCTCTGAGCCGGTCCACACACTTCTCACCTTCAACAATCCAAACGGCGCGCTTGTTGTGGTGCAAGATCTCCGGCAGGTTGTACGGAATCTTGCGTACATCCTTCAGGTTCCTGATCCAGCCGCCTTTGCCGTCGGGTCGCTGCTGCCTAAATGTTTTGCTGCCATCAGCAAAGTCGGTGCGGATGACCTGGTACTCCAGGACACCGTGGTCACCGATGTAGTCGTAAGTCGTGATCTGATCGCGTTTTTGCGACGCAAAGGAAGGATCTTTTTCAATGTGAAACTTCTGTTCCAGGAAGTCGGCCATGTGTCCATTTGCTTCTGGATAGGCAATCTTGCATAGGTCAGTGAAGCCGCCAGACTCCTGGCTCTCGTGATCGAACCAGGTGCCTTTGTCTGTGTCGACACTCTTCGATCCCTGGCTACCGAAACGCAACTCTGACCCGTGGGATAATCTTTTGTTCTCATCTCCCCACAGATCTCGCGCTACCTCAGCGATGTGTTCTGCATACTTGTTCATAAATGCACCCTAAAAAAATGCCCCCGTTGCCGGGGGCTAATCGTCAAAACTCCCAGGTTTCATCGTCCGATGAAGATGCCGGCTGGGGTGCAGGTGCCGGCTCGGGAGCGGGTGTTGACACTGGTTCTGGCGCTGCAGCTGCTGGCGCTGCTTGACCCTCTGGCCGATCGGTCCAGCCGACAAGCTCGAATTGTGGCACTCGGGTCTGGCCTTTCCCGATCGCTTGCGCTATTGCGCCGTTGTATTTGACCTTGGCAACTTTGCCCTGGTTGCTCGCTGCGCCGTTATGGATTGCAGGCCATACAGCTTCAAGTCCCATCTTGGGGCCGCTGCCTGTTGTGGTCCATTCTCTCCAGCCGCTGTCCTTCAGGTAAACCATGACGCTGAATCCGCGCTTGTGATCTGGTGATGGTTGATTGCCACGCACTCCGGCACGCTCATCCCAGGACCATTCCGGTGCGACGCCTTCGCTGATTTTGCCCCAGCCAGTCTTAAGACTGTCCGGATCGATCAACAAACCCTTGAGCTCGATCTCTTCGCCGTCGACTAACCACTGGTTCAACGATGGCTTGAAGCGGACGTACTCCGCAGCTGAATCACTCAGTCCTAACATACTCATACTATTTCTCCTCACTCTCTTCGAGCGTTTCTCTGACGATGCCGCACCACAGCTCGAAACTGATTTCTGCGACGCTGTTGAAGTCATGCTGCTCATAGCAGTCATGACCAGGTCCCATCCAGTTCACAAAAACTTGGATAGGCTTCCTGTCCTGCTTGACGATTAACACGGGCCGACACTCCCTGGCAGCTGCTTGTGCTTCACACTGCAGCCAGAATGTCTTGAGGTCTGAGGGTACGCAGGTCGCGTACCTTTTACACTCGATGCTCCAACCAGGCACACCCGACAGGTCGTCACCGCCCTGCTGGTATTGCTCCAGGTTTCGTTTGCAATCAAAGCCCAGGTTGTCCCGGATCTTGTTAGCGATCTCTCTCTCGAAAGCAGCGCCTTTGCGCCGGCTCATCGCACCCATTTGCGCCTCATGTCGTCAAGGTTTCGGGCAATCTTATAGCAGCTGCTTGATCCTTTGGAATCAAAAAGGTTTGCAATTCGGTAAACGTTTGTTTACTCTATCTATGTGGTCGGTGTGGGACTGGCCCGGAAAGGAGAGTGAGACATGTACGAACGCAGTTACGGAATCAACTACCAGGCTGGCATGGACATCAAGGACATTGCCAAAGAAGTGCGCAAAATGTTGAAGGCTGAGATGCCTGACTTCAAGTTCGCAGTTCGCATCGAGCGATTCGCCGGTGGTCAGAGCTTAAACATTGGCATCAAAGAGGTGCCTGCCGGTTTCCGGTTTGTTCGAGAAAATCCTAAAGACTTCGAGCGTGACTACCGCCCAATGGTTTGGACTGAGGAGTTACGCGACGCCCAGGAGAAAGCCAGGGCGATCGGGTTGCGCTTCAACTACGACGGCAGCGAGATCCAGTTCGACTACTTCGACGTGAACTACTACTGTCATGCCTTCGTTGAGTTTCAGAGCCCAGCCTATGAAGCCCAGCGTGAGCAAGAACAAGCATTTATGAAGGTGGCGGCGTGAGCCGCCCAGGAGGAGAGTGAGATGAAATACCAAAACTTAGCAAAAGTCGGCGACGTGATCCGCGCCTATGACTTCCAATACACCCGCGCCTGCTACCTTGAAGGCCGTGTGATTGCCAAGGGCATGATTATGCACCCTAAGTATGGGATGCCATTGTATGACGGCTACACCATCGAGGTGACTGTGGACAGCACTGAGACTGGCCGCGACAAAGACATTGCCTACGTCCCATTTGAGACTGGTATGGACTACGACGGACGCGTTGAGATTGTTGAGGAGGCAGCAGCGTGAAAGAGAAACGGATTATTGTGAGGGGCGCCGTTGTTCGGCGCCTTGAGTTTGACACTTTCGAGGAGGTCGAGGCTTACTTCTTAGACCACATCTGTTGCCGAGACATCAAGAGCAAAGTGATCGGCAAGGTGTTAATCATTTGGGAGCGCGAGCAATGACAATTGAATACGGCGACGTGCTTCACACAGTGTTCGGCCAGGTTGGCGTGGTCATTGAGATCAAACCAAGCAGCATCAAGATCCGCCTAGAGAATGGCGCTAAGGTTTTAATCCAGCGCAAACACATTGAGATGTTAATCAAGGCGGAGGATTGATTATGGACTTTATTAACGCAGCCGGCCTTGTCGCCCTGTTCTTTGGGATGTACCTGGGCGTCATGTTTGTTGGGTTTGTAGTCGATAAACTACTGCGCCGTGTGTTCAAGCGCGGCATCTTTCCAGAGGGGTATTTCAAATTATGAGCGAGCGACTCGAGCTCGAGGTGAGCGAGCGATCATCTTCACCTGAATTAAAGTTATGGGCAGCAGTCGTTGCCCTGGCAATCAAAGACCTGGGCTTGAAGCCTGATAAATATAACAAGCTGCCAATAGAAACCAGGAGCGCTTTTCGTTTTCTTTTAACTGACCAGTCTGACTGGGCATTTGAGGTCCTGGACCTGGACGCGACAGTCTTCCGCGAAAAAATCTACCGATTAATGCAGCAAGGCAGAGACAGACACTGGCGCACTGCTCGAATCAATCATCAGCTGTACTGGCAGCTGATCGAGGAGGGCGGCGTCAAATGATTAAGATCTATTACCAGCGCGTCGAGTTTGAGGGGAATGAATACGACATTCGATTCAGCGAAACGTCGCTCAACGACACTGAAGAAATGCCTGGCATGGAGTTACTCGATGTCGATGGCATGGAGTCATACAGCGTACCGGCGCGTATCTGGGAGTATTGCCAAGCGCAGATGGATACCAAGGTCGCACTAACAGACGAGGATTTATACAGATGGTAGGTAAAGTCACCACAATCCAGAAGATGAGCGCGTCCAGGCTGCCGAATATCATGGGCTTCTCGCCCTGGTCGACGCCAAACGACGAGCTCAATCAAACGATCCGCGCCAGGAAGGAAGGCGTGCATCACTATGAGATCCAGGTCGGCGAGGCTGCAGACTGGGGCAATGACCTGGAGGATATTATCTTGACCAGGGCAGCCGAGCGCTTAGGGCTGACAGATCTGAAACTCGAGTATCCAGAGGCGTACAACTACAAAGATATTTTGCAGGCGTCGCTTGATGGTGGTGCCATGGCGCAGAACCTGGTTATCAATACGGACGTCGCCAGTAACATATATGTTATGAACCAGGAAGGCAGCATTACCCTGGATGGTCCTGGTGTGCTCGAGGCCAAGCTCACTCGCGTCGCGCCTAGTGATACACCAGCTGCGTACCGTGGACCAATCCAGCTGCAAGGACAAATGCTCTGCACCGGCGCACAGTGGGGCGTGATCGCGACGTTGTACCAGGGAGTTGAGTTGTACCTGTATGTGTACAAGGCTAACCCAGAGATGCAGCAAAAAATTGTCATGGCGTGCTCCGACTTTGAGCGGCGTGTGCGTGATGAGGATTGGTATCCGGCGATGTCTGCAGCTGAGGCAGCCGACATGAAAGGCGACGCGCCTGAGAATGTTGAGATGGATGCTGACCAGGAGCTGCAAGAAAAGGTCGAGCGGTTAGCACATTTGCGAACCGAGTTGAAATCTTATGAGGCCCTGGTCGCTGATCTGCAGCTCGACATTATGAACAGCATGAAAGAGAAGGACGCAAACATTTGTAACGCTGGGCGCTACAAGATCACCTGGCCTGTGCGGCGGATCAAAGCAAAGCCGGCGCAGACCAAAGAGATCGCAGCTGTTGAAGAGCGATGGGAGAGAGCCAAGACGCTAAAGGTGGAGGAGCTATGAGCAGAGAGCAGATCGAGATCATCATCGCCATGTATCGAGAGGAGACGCCGTACTCCAAGATTGCAGCTGAGCTGGGCTTGACTGAGCACTCTGTCAAACATTGGGTTCGCCGCAATCGTAAGCTCTATGAGCTGCCAAGACGTCGGAACCTGGGTGAGAAGACAGGCGTCCTGTCTGAGTCAGTGATGCTCGACAGTAAATGGGACGTGCGGCGCGGCATCGAATGGATCAAGAGGAAATGGTTATGAAAGTGACGATTGAGATTGAAGGCAAACCAGAAGAGTTCCAGGAAGTGTTTGTGCCGTCAGAAAAACAGACTGAGTTTCTGACAATGACATACGACGCATACACTGAAGCGTTGAAAAAATTCATTTGGGACAACATTGACCCACACAAATTTATCAGGGGGAAAGATGGAGAGTAGAGATCAGCAGCTGCTCGAGTTTATTCGAGACTTTGTCAGCGCCAATGGATACGCGCCGACGTTTGAAGAGATGATGGAAGGCATCGGCCTGGGCAACAAGAGATCAATCACTCTGTCCCTGGGCCGACTGGAGGCGGCGCATCGGATCAGAAGATCACCAGGAAAAAGCAGGTCAGTGCGTGTCCTGGACGCGACGCCCGTGGTAGACTAAATGTTCCAGCGAAACACTCACTCCCGCTGGTTTCCCTCATGGCCCCCTTCGGGGGGCTTTTTTATTAAGCGCAGCTGAATCTTCGACTGCTTCTCTTGATTGAACCTGGCTGCCTTGCGCCGGTTCTGTCTCTTGGTGAGGATCTGTACATTACCTGGCACATCCAGGCCGCAGACCTGGCTATGGACCAGAGGTATGATGTGGTCGATCTCGTGCTTCACACCAGTATTGATAGATAGCAACTGTGCCTCAAGTCGTAGCCGGCGTAATTCCTTAACGCCTTCACTGGTTGCGACTCTTGCGTTTCTCTCAAAATATCTGCGACGCGCAACGCCTTGCTTGTGGTTTGCTGATTGAGCATAGCGCTTGGCTCTGTCTCTTTTATACTGGCGGTAGGCTTCGTCTCCGTAGTCTTGCCAGTAGCCTTGCTTCGTTCGCTTTCGATTGCGTATGCGTAAACATTCGCGGCAGTTCTTGTTCTTAGCGAATCGCTCCGACAGATGACCATACTTGCATGGCTTGCCGGTGAAATAGTAAGTAACACCTTGTCTAAGCGCCTCTGATTGGGACGCTGGAAATTTCCTTTTCTCCATTGTCCCATCTCATTCAGTAAGACCAGATAGTCGGTCGGGGGAATCCGTCGTCAGTTTCGAGATCGTCCAGGTGAAGGAACCTGGAACCGTAGGAACCTTTCTGCGCAATCCCTACGCCGGTGAAGCCATGCCCTAGTGCTACACACAGCAGCTTGTAGGCATCTTCGCCATAAATGGCAACGTCTGCTGCATGACCAGACGTATGCGCGCCAGGCTTTGACTTCCTCGCCTCGATCGGATGATGCGGACAGCGGTACCCTGAAGTGATGACCATTGGTTGACCCCAGTCGGCGCGCAAATTGGTCAGCTTCTCCATGAAGTCAGGGTCCATGCCGTCTTCGTTGCAGCCACACTGGCAGCGCATCTCATCTTGTGTGAAGTACGGAGACTCCCAGCTCATTTGCTATCCTTCTTTGGCGCAAAGCCGCCTTTCTTCTGCTTCATCTTCTTGTACATCTTTTCGCTGATCGTGCTCTCGCTCTTTGGCCGAGACGTACCTGCCTTGCGGCGCTTGTTAATGTTTTCGTATAAGCTCATTTATTTCTCCTTGCTGATCCGACTGATTCTGCTAAGCCTCCGCCGAAATAAAATGAGACGATGACCAAAACGATCTCGCCAATCCAAAAGTCGCCCAAGATTTGTTTGACTGCGTCAACATCTCCTTGGCCGGCTAACGTCATCCCCATAACCAGGACAAACATTCCCAAAAACACAGCGGTGAACATCAACGCCAGGTAACGCTGCGCTAGTTTGAATGGTGCATATGCGGACAACAAGTCCGTTTTTGCCTTGGCCTTTGCCTGGATCTCTTCCTCTGTGCTTGTGTGCATCGAGTCGATCAGGTCCATCCCTTTCGAGATTACATCACCTGATCCAAGCATTTTACTGATGACACTGAACATCATGTGCCTCCTATGTTGTGATCTGTCTGTACGCAGACAACTTCGTAGTTAATCTTCGGCTGTGGTGCAGTCTGCACTACAAACTCACGCGCCTCAAAGCAGTCCTGCATTGTTGGGTACACACCTTGCGGACCGACAATATATCTGTCCGCCTCCAGTAAGATGACGAACAAGATCCACATTTTACAAATCCTCTTCCAGTAATACGGCGCCAAGATATATCGACAGCTCGTTGGTTCCGCTACTCGACTTCGCTTCAATGGTGAAGTCAGTCTTTGGTGGCACGCGGAATGGTACAGCCAGGTCAAAGATCACGTCTTGTTGGAATGTGGATTCCCAGAACCTGATGATGCGTCCTGTGCTTGACCTGGTGACGCCTCGACTGGTGAGGTACTTGTTTGGGTTGACGGTTCCAGATGTGAACTGGGCCGTGAAGACATAAAGTGACTGGCGTGCCGGCGTCGTATAGATGATCGCCTGTTCCGTACCATGTTCCGCCTCGATGTAGGCATAGGTTGTGCCTCCATTTGTCAGGCTAATGTTGCCGACATTATTGCCAGACAGAATGACGACAGTGTTAATGCGAAAGAACGGTACGTTTGTGCTGACAGGTGTGGTGCCGGTCAGGACAACGATGTCGTCTAGCGCCTCATAGTTTGCGTCGAGTCCTTGGATCAAGATGCTCATGGTGTCTGATGTAGACGATGACACGCAGCTCATGGTGAGCGCTTCAGTTGGGAATGTGTAGAGTCCACCGCCATTGTTCCAGACAGTTTCGTAGCCGGTCTCAATGGATCGATTGAATCCGAACAGTTGCACTTGTTGTGCGTCGCCAAGACGCCGGTGTGCCATCTCCAGCTGTGCATGTGGGGACATGATCCCCGACTTAAAATAACTCATCCTCTTGCCTCGCTGATTGCCCAGAGAAACGTCGCAATCACAACCAATGTTGTCAGAACTCCACCGACAATGATCGCAATGTCGATGTACAGTTTCTTCTTGCGCTGCGCTTCACGCACCTGTCGGATCTTGGCTTGCTTCTCTTGCTCGCGTCGATCCTGGACGAACTTTTCGTATGCGTTCCAGTGGCCGGTCCACATCAGCATCTCTTTGATCTCGGCCCACTTCTGATCCAGCTCTACCTTTGCCGCGTAGAGCTCCAGGTCTGATTTCTCTGGGCTACCGGCGTTTGCTTTCTCGACTGCTTGCCTGGCTGATAGCATCTTGCCGATGCCAGCAAAGATCTCTGAGATCTCACCAGCATTTTGAGCAGCTGTTTTGACGACTGCGTAACTTGCGTTGAAGGCAGCTATCGCAGTTAGGGGGTCCATGACTATCCCTTTGGCAGCGACCCGTTACCAGCCAGCCATAACGCCAGGCCAATAACTGCCACCCCTGTCAGCCATGCCATTCTCTTGAGGACGTTCTTGCCGACGTCTGCGTAAACCTTATTCAGAGCGACCTCAGCTGCACGTTCCGCAATCGCTTCAATCTGTGAATCGGTCAATGGAATGTTTTGCTTTTGGTCGCTCATTGCTAAGTCTCCGGTTAGCCGTTTGGCAAGTCGTTGTAACCTATGCGGATTGTAACAGTGTCAGATCCATAGTCACCTGTCTTGATACCCGCACGATAGTACACATCTTCTGGCTCAAAGCCGACCTCTTCAGCCGACGCAGTGAATGAGTCCACGTCTTCCCAGTTGGTAATGGTGTCCTGGTCGTATGACTTCTGCACTGTCACTGTTGAGTCGCTGAGTCCTTGGATCGACAGGCTGAAGTAGCCGGCGCGAATCAAGACTGCATCGGTGAAAGTGTTTTCTGCGCTGATTGATTTGCTAGTAAGTTCAGCCATGTCACGCCTCCTGCTCGGCTATATTAGCCATATGAGCTGCATATGCTGCCTGTGCATCAGCATCAAATGTTGCTTGGATGATCGCCAGCACATCAGCGTCTTGCTCTGCAAGGAAGTCATCGCCTGGTGTGACCACACGGCGGTGAAAGTTCTTGCTGATAGCTACGCCATCCTCTTTGATGATCGTCGCAGTGCGAACCTGAATTACTGGATAGCCAGCTTCAGTGCGTACCACCTCAATCTTGTCGTTTATTACTTCTTTCGTGAGTGCCATGTTTTCCTCCTATGGCTTGGACTGTCAGTCACCAGAGTCCACTGGTGATAAGTTAAACATTGTAGATTACAAAACCTGTGTATATTCCAAAATTCAACACATCTGCATCAGTATGAGCAGCAGTGTTCCCAGCGTTGGCGTAACCTAATTTTATAACAGTTGTGCTGCTCTCAACATAGACGGCTTGATTGTTTTCCCAGTTGGATCCACTATTTCCGTAATAATGCAAAGACCCACCCTGTCTACCGGTACTGCCTGTGGCAAAAGGTAATCCCTCTATGGTCACGTCGCCAGTTGAAGTTCCTTTGTTGAGTATACGAACATCAAAATACGCATAAACCATGTTTCCATTTTTTGTATATCTGCCGACAGGCCATCCACCAGGATAATATGACAATGAAACACTTGCTCCGCCAAACCTCAATACAGGCGTCCATGCGCCTTCTTCATAATCGTCAAATAGCTCGCTTGTGCCAGTTCCAGCGGTTGCTGAGAAGTCGATGCCGTTGCCAGAAGCAAACGCCAAGTTCGCAACTTGCGTACCGAGGCTTGTNATGTTTGGTTGCGCCGCAGTAGTCAGTGTGCCGCCNATCTCGTTGAATGTTGGGTTGCGGCCAAAGATGCCGCCATGTTGCTTAATAGTCATTGCAGTAATCCTTAAAGAGCCAGGTTAATTGTTGCGTCAATAAACACATTAACAAATGGATTTGACGGTACATTTGTATCATCAAGAATCGCACCCGTTGCCGCATCAAATAAAGCGCAATCTCCGTTTGCGTCGAATGAGCCAACCGCCGAATAAACAGATCCAACCAAATTTTGAACTTGTACGGGAACTCTAATGCCAGTCGACACAATTCCTGCTGGCAATCCAGTGATAACCATGTTGCCAGTTCCATTTTTGCTTCTAATATAGACATGAACATTTATATAAAGAATGTCATTCATAATTGAGAAGAAGCCCTTTCTTACCGCATAGGTTACTGCGGGAGTTCCACCAAGCTCAAAGGACGGAATAAATGCTTCTGAGTCTGTTGAGCTTATTTGCTCTAGTGTGGCGCCACCTGCAAACGTGGAGTTATAGCTCCTAAGATAGTTTGGCTTACCTAAATAATTGTGTGGATTGATTATCGTAACCTTAGCGTTATCATTGATATAAAACATTTTGTAGGCTTTGTCTGTTGTTGAGTGAGGTGGCAGCTGACGATCAATCGCATCACTTATAAATGTCACCTCATCATCTGTGTCTAAACTAATGTAATGAATAAAATCTGTTGGAGCGTCTGAATCACCAGATATTTGGTCAAACGCCCTGAAGGAATTTATTGTTGCTTCGTTATTACCTAAGAACTGTATGTACGCGCCTTTCCCAGAATAATCGTATCCAGTACCAAGTGCCTCATTGATGCCCTCAACAGCACAGCTATTTACCGTTAATCCTCTGACACTATCAAATTTATATCTGCCGTAAGCCCCGACATCTGAGGCGCAGCAATTCATCGTAATATAAGAGCCAGAAATGTAATAACCTTCTCTGTTGTTGAATCCAGCTTCGCAAGAGTTGTAAACGGTAGATGTCCCTGCGCCTTGGTATATTCTCCCATACCCCACAACATTGCTGACCTCGCTCAACCAACATCTCTGGATGTGAAGAATGTCGTCGCAATTCACGATTGTCAGATCTCTTGCTTTGAAATTCTCCCCTGAACCCCTAAAAACCCCATAGGCATTTGTTCTAGATGATCCTCCAGAGACGATACTTAAACTAGATGAGGGATTATTCCCAAATAACGTCAAGCCAGATATTGACACGCTTTCTGACTTCAATTCTGGTGCATAAGGAGGTGACTCAACATCGTCGTGGATTGAAATAATTGAGTCCAATCCTTGCGAATCTACGGTGTTTGTTACCTTGTGAATAAGACATGGAGCAGATGCCGCATTGTTTATCACTGAATTTATTGGGCCTCTGATAGATTTTTTTGATGACACTACCAAAGGAGCCGTAATCTTATAAAGACCTGGAGGGAAGAATATGTCTGTCCCAGAGTCTATAGCTGCTTGCAAGTTTGCTGTAACGTCAAGGTTCTCTGTTCTTGATTGTACGTCTTCAATTTCTGCCGCAGTCAAAAAGTCAAATACGTTGACCGTAGCTCCATCTATCATCCGATTATTTACTTTGGTCAACGCCATGTCTTACCTCACGCATACCCATAGAGTTCGATTAAGAATTGGCCTGCGGTGTATGTGGCATCGCCACCACCTTGACCGACTAAATACAAATACTGGTCTGCTGCTGGGCTGGCTGCAATTAGATCCACGTCACCCGCAGTATGCGTTCCGCCATTGACAATTTGCGTTTCAGTTAGTGACGCGATTGCGCCATCTTCTACACCAGTGCCTTCGTCTGCCGCATACAAGTCTATGTCTGTGTCACCGCCAGCAGGGGTTTCGATGCAACGCATTTGCCCAAAGAAGATCGTGCCATTTTGCGCCGCAGTGATCTGCCCGATATGGCATGGGTCAGCCGTTCCGTCATCGCCAATAATATCGCCAGCAGCATCGCCACAGTTTAAGTCCGTCAAGTCAATAAAGATGCGGGTGATAATTAAGTCGCCCTGGTGAATGACTGAAGATTTGTAAAGCGTACTAGTGCCAGTGAATCCTGCGCCTTTTGCTAAAGTCCGATTCACTGCAAGATCAGCTGCAACGCCAGTGCCGAGTCCAGATATGCCGGTTGATAACGGCAGTCCTGTGCAGTTTGTTAAGATTCCACTCAATGGAGTACCAAGTGCTAAGGATCCCGCAAACAGTCCAGTTGCACCAATCTCTTGCAACGCACCTTCTACAGCTGTAGATGAGTAGTACCCATTAACGTCTGTAATTGAAACTTGAGAACCAGCTGTGGAGCCGAGATCGTCTACACTAAAAATCGTAAATTCAATAGATGCGTTTAGCGGTGGCGCTTCAGTGAATGTGATATTAGACCCACTAATTGAGTATGTATTAACTTCTTGGTGTACGCCGTCAATATAAATTTGCACACTTGATGGATTGGCAGAAAGACTAACTGGCACCTCAAAAACTGTTTGTAATCCTGTGCCAGTTGCTCGAGAGGAAAAAATAGCTGTTGGTGTGAACACACTCGCAAAAGATACGTTGACGTCACCATTTGCATCAAACGCTAAAAACGCGTTAGCTCTATCAGACTTGCTCGGCAACGTCATATTGATGCCGGTCGGATCATACGCCGGCGCCTTGATGCTGCGCTCCACGCGCTCATCGATCTGCTGGTCGAAAATTGTCAGCGAGTCGAGCTGCTCATTTAGAGATGAGGCACGCAGGTCACCAGCCGTCACAAAGTCAGTGGTGCGCTCAATGTCGCGTGCGCCGATAATAACGATGGTGTCAGCTGATGTGGCCGCCACAACAAGAGTGACAGAGCCGGTGCCGTTGGCATTGACTGTCACTGTGTAGTCTGTGGTCAGGGTCAGTAGCGTCGCGTTCTTGTAGACTGCAACGTCTGTTTGATCCAATACCTCAAACGAAAACGCATACGGCCCAACACCAGCTGATCCGGTGTAGGATACTTTTCGCGCTATTGCGTTGATGTTGTAATCAGCCATTTATAAGTCCTCTGAATTGCTTCCTATATACCAGATTTAAGGCGCTTCCTCTAGCACATTACTTATGTCTGGAGCCCTGTCAGGTTGTGTTTTTCCAGGGCGCCACCAATACTTTTGCCCATACTCGCGCCGGAACCTGGACTCCAATCTCTTCATGTTCGATCTTGCCTTTGGATCTGCATACAATTGCATTTGATCGAGCACCATTCTTTCTAATGCCAGGCGCGAATACCAAAGCGATGAGCCTGGCGTATACCGACCAGCAAACTTAATCAGCTCCCTGGCAGCATTAGTATCCTCGCCCTGGGATGCTTCAACCAGGTT
>JGI10211J34971_10003320_pt1 | contig 12921 bp, 12 predicted proteins | sample Etolagsediment_FD_34971 | JGI IMG/M metagenome (IMG submission 34971) | reverse complement strand
GACCACATTACCGCCGTAAACGAACTGAGATTCGCCCTTGATATCATTCAAAATGACGGGGTCCAGGCGCAGTCATTTACCAGTTCCGAAGCACCTGATTACGGCTATTTTACGTGGGAAATTTACGATCCGGACCTGGGTAGCTTGGTGACATATACTGCCTCATATAGTTATGACGATGTCGGTGGGCGGTTGATTAGAGAGGAAACGAAAGATGGCACCATTACCTCCATAGCCTCGAATATAGCTGCTGCCGAAGATGTTGTTTTCGTCACCAATGAGGAGGGTAATGCAGTGATGATGACAATAACGGTGACGTTGGATAATGGAAGCGGTAATACAGTAGTAGAAACGGGCACCCGCAATATAGAGATGAGGGTAGCCCCATAATGGGAGGGGAGCAAATGAAAAGTGTAGCACGTAATCAGGAAGGAGTGACCATACCGCTGGTAATTGTGCTCATGGTAGTCGGGGCGGCCGTCATCGCAGCGCTTTTTCTCTACTTGAACGCCAGCCTGCTGCTCATTGGCAAGAATCAACAGAATATCGATAGCTATTATGCCGCCGATTCTGGCATAGACTATGCGTTAAACCAGTTCCGAGATGTAGTGCTGAATCCCGGGTTCTCAGGCATAGAGCAATTCGACCCGTACGAACTGAACGACAACAGTGTTGATGTCACTATAGAAGATGAAGGCGGCAGCATGTACAAGATTACCTCGACTGCTACCGGCGGTAACGGCAGCGCCACAGTTGAGTCCTATGTCCAATTGCATGACTATGCCTTCTTCTTTGACGGCGCCATCACCAGCAACAGTGACATAAACATCCAACCTGGTTCTACGGTGACGGGCAATGTAACGTATACCGGATCGATAGATGGGGAGGAGAACATCGACGGAAATATCACCGAGGTGGATGCAATAGAACCCTGGCCCACGATCGATTATTTCTCCGGATTTTACTGGGACGATGTAGAAGATTTGGAACCTCTTGGTGACAGCTCCATAGATGTGAAATACACCGACAGCATCGGGCCGCTGTATAGAGACGGATCCTTGAATATCGTTAGCAGTGAAGACGCAGCGTGGGCGCAGCTTAATGGAACGGTCTATGTCGCAGGCGTGACCAATGAACTAAGAATCGGCCAAACGGGAAGGGACTTCACGATAGACCTGAATGGGCAGGTTATATATGTCGAAGGTAGCATTACGATGGGCGGCAAATGCACTCTCTCTGGATCAGGGTTCATTATTGCTGGGGGAGACATTGATTTTCAGCCAAACATGCAGTCTGAACCTGATGATTTCGTGTTTGTCCTGTCCATAGAAGGCACAGCCAATTTTCAACCCGGGGGTGACTTCTATGGGTCCTTGGCCGGAGATGTCATGGTTAATCTACAACCTAATTGTACCCTTATGTACACCAATCCTTCAGATGAAGGCGTGAATTTTAGTGCCGGCGACAAGGCGAGACTGGAAATCCTAACCTACGACGTTCTATAGAAGCTCAATACGGCTATTTCAGAGTGCCCTATTCTATTCTTTGATGGATCAGTTGGGAAGATGAAAATGAGAGACCAAAAAGGGCAGACTCTGATCGAGGTCATCATTGCTATGACTATCCTGGGGATAGTGGTGAGCGGCCTTCTTACCGCCATGCACATCACCTACAAAACCACGGATGATGTAAACGACCGGACTATTGCCGAAAGCCTGGCTCGAGGCCAGCTGGAATACATCAAGACCTGTGATTATGATGATGTTCATAATCCCCCAGAATACGGGCCGGACCCTGATATTGACCTCAGCGCTACTCCCTACAGCGACAACTTCCAGGTTGATATTACTGCCGTGCGCCTTGACCCCAGCCAGAACGGCACCGATGACGATGAAGGCATTCAGGAGGTAACGGTGACGGTTAGAGCCCACGGCGAGGCAATATTTACAGTAGTAGAGTACAAGGTGAACCGATGAATAGCAGGTCTTCAAGGCAAAAGGGGTTTACCTTTGTCGAACTGATTATAGTTATGGTTATCGGCAGTCTGGTTGCTTCCGCTGTCGCAACCGCTATATATCAGTTGTTCTTGACTACTGAGCTCAACAGAGACCACATGACGGCTTACAGGCAGGTGCAGCATGCTGGCTACTGGGTAAGCCGCGACGCGGTGGGCGCTAAAAACGTTACAGTCGATGATGACCCGGAGACTGCGGATTTCGTCACTATGGAATGGATTGATTGGGACGGTCTGAGTCATGAGATTATCTACACCTTGGTAGACGGCTCCGACGGACTCAAAGAGTTGAGACGCAGCTATTCCATCGATGGCGTTGTTCAACAGGACAGCCATGTCGCCGACTACATCGATGCAACTGCCCATAATACTAAACTAAGCCAGAGTATTGATGCCGAGGATGATACTATCACCGTTCATAGCACTGACGGTTTTCCCTCGACAGGCGTGTTGCACATCGAGAACGAGCTTATCGAGTATGGGAACACGACAGGAAGCAGTTTCACCGACTGCAGCCGCGGCGCCTACAGCACCACTGCTGCGGCCCACTCCAGCGGCGTTGAGGTTAGGTGCTCGCCAAGTACTAATTGCTACTGGGATAGCGATACGCTCAGCCTGGTGATAACAGCCCAGGTTGGGGACCAGGTGGCGACAAGAATATATAACATTGAGCCCAGGCCCCTTCTGGGACAATAAGTGGGATGCTAATGAGCGTAAATATCAAACTCAGGGACAATGAGGCAGGCTATGTACTAGCTTTTGTCCTGGTTATCGTGCTCATGGTTGGCATCGTCGTTGTGCCGCTTTTGCTCTTCATGTCCTCGGGCATGATGAGTTCGCAGCGTCATGAGGAGTGGACGTCCGGGTTCTATGCCGCCGACGCTGGCATTGAGGATGCATCACATAAAATACTACACGATTATGAGGCTTTACCCGCTTATGGCACGCCCCTGGAATACACCATTACAGATATAAACGGCTACGATGTGACTATCACCATGGACGCGGTGTGGATTCTAGAGGGCTTAGAGACCACTGAATACGGGACAATGCCGCATAGCGAGCTGGTAGTTGTGGGACACGTGACCGATCTGGAAGGAGATACCGGCACCTTTTGGATCGAGATGACCTATGATGACTCACTGCCAGGGTTATTGAAGTTGGACAAGGTAGGAGCATGGCTTCCCGCCGGCTTTACCTACGTCCCTGACTCAAGTGGCGGCATTACGTCTCATCCCGACGTTCCTGAAAATCCTATGCAAAGCGAGTTCCGCAGCGGTACCGCCCTTGAGTGGGATTTCACCGCTCCACAGGGTGTCTTGTTTGAGGAGTTGCCCCCGCCAGGAGGTGGGGGAGGAGCAACCGAGTTTCCTATAAAGAGGGTTCTGTACTTCGAATTCACCCCTGCGGAAGAGCCTAGTGGAGAATTCAGCTGGCTGAGAACCACAAGGCATGACGTTTACTTGGTATGGGACATAGCTAGTGGTCTGTATGGGGTTACCTCCACAGCGACGAACCAAGAGACGGGCGAGGATATCACCATCGAGGCCTATGTGGGCGGATCTCAGCTATATGAATCGATGGGCGAAGCCTATGGAGACTGCCAGGCAATAGGGAACAGCCTGATGAAGGATACTGACTACGATATACGGCGAGACGAGCTCCTTTACAGAATTGCAGACGTTAAAGCGGGTATCGCGGACATTCCCGCCGGCGCCACAATCGAGCTAGCCTACCTCTACTGGTCTGCGTGGAGAAGATACCCTACTAACATTATCAGCTATAGCGAAACGCAACTCGCTGAGCTTGCCGATGAGATCGACGAAGCCAAGTTTGGTACAAAGCAAGCTGACCAAAGCTGGGTAAACCAGTGGGTAACCTCTGGTAGAACGCAGATACTGTCCAACGATCACGGCTGGTCATTCTCCTGCCGCGCCGATATAACCGATCTGGTCGCTGGACTTGATAATCCCAACTGCAAGTATAAGGTGAAAAGAATAGCTGGAGTAGACGATAGGAATGGCAAATGGTACGGGGATTATGAGGGCTACTACTGGTCTACCGACGATGAGTGGTCGTACGCCGGCTGGTCTGTGGTCATCGTGTACTCTCACCCTGACGAGGATGCTCACCAGCTCTACCTCTACGATGATTTCCTCTACATGGACATGTACGATACCATCGCATTGCAAGACATCGAAGGCTTCATTGTTCCCGAACTAGAGCCCGGTGACGAAGGAGCCCGACTTACCATGTTCGTGGGTGAGGGCGATGACGCATACAACGACGACTATATACAATTCGAGGGTCATTACCTACCCCACGATGAGGACCCGTACGATGGAGTGAACCCGCAGAACGACGTATGGAACGGCAAGTCCAGCGGTTTAGACGGTGAGTTCATTGACGGCGTGGATATTGACACCTTCGATGCTACGCCCTATATAACCCAAGGACAGACAGAAGCCCAAGTGATGCTGGGCACCTGGGTAGACTCATGGAACCTGGTCTATAGCATACTCTCATTCCGTACCGAACCAGGAACCAACCCGACAACACTGCCGGTAAATATCCTCACCTATATTTATCAGTGATAAAGGATCAGAACGATACAAGGGTATCGCTATCAATTAATATAATTAATAATTTATAATATCATATAGGTTTCAAAGTATTGACATCATAATAATATTATGCTATAATCGGTAAGTAATAATAACTTATAACTATATTAGTTAAAAGGAAGTGTCAATGGCTGACAATTCACAGCCTATGCGCCGTAGAAAGTTTCAAATTGAGCTAAACTTGCTCGATTCAAAGGGCGGACGAGGCACTACCGGGCGAGGTCTAAATATGGCCGTGTCCATATCGACGCTGGGCGTCGTATTGGTAACACTGATCATGGTTCTTGCCTATTCCTTGTTTCCCTTCACCGTCTTCTCAGCGACAACCAATCCCCCCAACCTGTACGGCTACATGTCCGGCCACAGGGAGAATGCCGCCGAACTGGAGAAAGACCTGTCGCGCAGTGAGGCCATACTATCAGACCTACGGAGCAATTTCATACCACAAGCTAAAGCGATGATATCGGAGATCGGCGAGCTAAAAATCAAGCTCGAAGACTTTGATGAAGCTCATGACATACTTTTTACCTACGCTCTCTGGTCTGACATAATAGAGGAGATCGATGCTCTCTCCCCCAACGAGGTTGACCTCACATACATTGCACAAGATGACTTCCAGGTTGTCATTGAAGGCATCACCGATGACGTTAGCCATATCGCAGAATACGCCCATAGCTTGATTGACAGCGACCTGTTCCGCGATGACCCCCCTTATAACCTTGATGTCGAATGGAGCTACCAGCTTACTGAAAAAGGCAAGGCAGAGATGATCCAGACCCCGCAGATGTATGATAATTGGCCCGACGAGGCGGTGTTGGTCACATCGGGTAACTCAACACCTGGGGTAGACTACTGGGCTGTCATCGTTGGTGTAGCGGATTACCCGGGTATTGGAAACGATCTGGAGTATACCGATGATGATGCCAACGACGTGCGCGATGCCCTGCTGGCGAGTGGTAACTGGGAGGCAAGCCATATCGCTATGCTCCTCGACGAAGCTGCCACCAAGTCCAATATTCAGGATATCATCGCCGACATAGGAAACAAAACTGACGCCGATGACGTTGTCTTCTTCTTCTTCTCGGGGCATGGAACCACAGTCGCCGATATAATTCCCTTTGATGAAGCCGATGGTTATGATGAGGCTTTGTGTCAGTACGACTTCGGGACTGAGGGAGCGCTAACTGACGACGAGTTGGGCGAATGGCTGGCCGACCTGCCGGCTAACCCTGTGCTGGTGGCTATAGACACCTGCCATAGCGGAGGGATGATCAAAACAGGTGAGATACAGGATAAAGGCTTGCCCAAAGCAGGTGTACCGCGATGGGGCGACGGCTTCGCCAAGGACCTTGATGACGTTATTGACGGGGTGGTGCTCACCGCGTGCGATGATGATGAGCCCTCTTATGAGAACCCACTGCTTCAAAATGGGGTATTCACCTACTACTTCGTTGAGGGCCTGCATGGACCAGCCGATGCAAACAGCGATGATGAAATATCTATGGAGGAGGCTTTCAACTACCTCTACTGGCAAGTCACTGGTTACACCCCTCCATACTCCTTTATAATTACCGTGACGCTGGCGCCAAAGGAGAATGTGGAATGAAGAAGCCATCTCAGTCGCAGTTCCTCCTCCTGTTGATAATGGCCGTTCTTATTGTAGTTGGCATCTATTTCGTTGTGGTGACAGTGAAGCAGGCCAGGGCAGCATCTAATCTGGAAACGCAAATCGCTGACGTGGAAGGCCAAATATCATCCATTAATGGGCAGTACGATATCGATGCCCTGGAGGGCGAGATTGACGACCTCTATGATGAGTTGGAGGATTCTCAGTTCCCTACTGAGGATGGAGTTGGTACAATTGCTGTTCTTGATGTCGTTAGCGATGCAAAGGATGCTGCCGGCGTCCGGATAACATACGGCAATATGCCAGACGCGGTACGTATCGTGTATCTGAACGGCAATGAAGACGATAATGGGACGGAATATACAGCCTTCATATATAAGCTGGAGGCCACCGCCACCGAGCTATCGGCATTGTACAACTTCCTTGACGAGATCGAAAGCAACGCCTCATACCAATCAATGGTCATCAACGCGGTAGAAATCGAGTATATCCACGCCACCATAGAAGAACCTGCATACTGGCACATGGCTTTTGAGATAATCGTATATACACGGACATAAATATACAAGGGGGAATAAGCTTGTTTAGAAAGCGTGTCATCTCATTAAGCATTGAAGGCACCACCGTGAGGGCGCTCAGCGCCAGTGGGGATTCCGTGGAGAAATGGGACAGCATTCCCCTCCCCCCTGATTCCATCAAACATGGCTATATTGTCAATCCGGCGAAGTTGGGGGAACTGCTCAAGGGTGCTTTGGAAGAGCGAAAGCTCTTGAAGGGCAAGGTGGTTTGTGCTCACTCAGCAATGGGTGTCATATCGAGAGTTCTAAACCTGCCGAAGATGGATACACGGCAAATGGAGACCATCATTGACCGCGAAGCGAGGAGGCTCACGGATGATTCCGCAGGAAGAAATTATATTCACTGGCAAGCCCTGTCATCCTCAAACGGCCAACAGCAGGTCTATCTTCTCATTGTTCCCCAGAGGCCACTTCATGCTCTGGTCAAAACAATTAAAGCGGCAGGGCTTAAAGCTAGCTTAATCGACCTCAAATCCATGGCGCTGATGAAAGCGGTGAACCGAAGAGACGCAATCATCTCCAACGGGGAGGGCAATATTGTTGATACGACCATTGTGCGTCACGACGTTCCTATGGTGATCCGAAGCGTGTTTCTTGGCGATAACATGCCTTCCTCCGACCAGGCTGCCGATCATATTGGCGATGAGGTAATGCAAACCATATCGGAATACGCCAACACCCACCGCGACAAACCGTTACCCCAGCAGGTACCGGTCTATCTCACCGGCGCTGTTTCTGCTAGCGTTGCCGCCGCACTGAATGTGACCACGCTCACCGGACATCCCATAGGGAATCTTCAGCCACCTTTGCGCTATCCTGATGACCTGCCAGTCGCCGATTATGCGGTGAACGTAGGGCTTATTCTCAGGATGCTATGACGGCGATAGCTCTTTTTGCCCTGCTCGGCCTAGCTGTTGGCAGCTTCCTCAACGTATGCTGCGATCGCTTGCCGCAGAGGCAATCTATCATTAGACCACCCTCTCACTGCAGTTCCTGCGGGAAAAAGCTTAAAATCAGAGACCTGGTGCCAATCTTCAGCTACTTGTGGCTGCGCGGGCGCTGCCGCTACTGCAGCGCCCGCATCACGCTCCGATTGCCTCTAGTAGAGGTGGGGACTGCGCTCCTCTTCGCCCTTCTCTGCTGGCACTACGGTCTGGGCCCACAGCTGCCCATGGCGCTCATCTACGCCTGCATTTTCCTGGTGGTTTTCGTTATCGACCTGGAGCATGGGCTGATTCTCGACGTAGTAGTCTACCCGGGGATGGTGCTCGCATTCGTTTTCTCCTTCTTCTGGCCCGAGCTAGGATGGCCAAGCCTGGGAGTACTGAGCGCTCTTCTGGGAGGAGTGATAGGTTTTTGTTTGATGCTCGTACCCTATCTCGTCTCAGGTGGTGGCATGGGTGGTGGCGACGTCAAGCTGGCTGGGCTCATTGGGCTGGCCACCGGCTTTCCCTATGTTCTTATCGCCCTCTTGCTGGCTATTATCAGCGCAGGTGTGTTGGCCATCGCCCTTATAGCATCGCGAAGAAGAACCAGGAAGCAGACTATCCCTTTCGGCCCCTTCCTTGCCGCGGCAGCAATGGTCACCCTGGTATGGGGGCAGCCGATAGCAGACTGGGTTATCGGTGTTTTCTAGTTTTTCGTACACACCCTATCCGTAATTCTGAGCCCCGTCCTCCATATGTCATTCTGACCCCTCATCCATTTGTCATTCTGAGCGAAGCGAAGAATCTTACGCCATGTCCTTATGAGCCTTAGCTCTGAGCAAAGCGAAGAGGAAGGGGAAGAATCTCGGTGATGCCTCCCTTTTGTCATTCTGAGCCGACGGCGAAGAATCTCAGTGGGGGAGGGCGACAGATTCTTCGTCGCTTCGTTCCTCAGAATGACATCGGGGTGCTGAGCTCCATATTCTTTGATGAAACCGTATCCTATTCTGAATCTTCCCCTGCCATTCTACGGCGGACGGCATACAGGGCAGCCTGCGTGCGGTCGGAAAGGTGCAGCTTTTGCAGGATGTTGGTCACATGGTTCTTAACCGTCTTTTCGCTTATATTAAGCGATGCAGCAATCTCCTTATTACTGTTGCCCCTGGCGATGAGGCGCAGTACGTCTTTCTCGCGCGTAGTCAAATCCTCTTCAGCGATAACCTCCTCGCCTTTGGAGAGCTGGTCCATCAACTTCTTCGCTATCTCAGGATCGAGGGAAGGCTCTCCGCGATAGACCGCTCGAATCGCTTCTGCCAGGTCGGCTGGACTGGAGTCTTTCATAAGATAGCCTAGGGCGCCTGCTTTGATAGCAGAAAAAACCTTGTCATCGTCAGAAAAACTGGTGAGCACCAGAACGCGCGTACTCGGGCTGAGAGCAGTAATCCGACGAATCGCCGCTATGCCATCCACTTTAGGCATAACCAGGTCCATAAGCACCACATCTGGCAGAAGCTCATCAACCTTCTCCACTGCCTCCAATCCATCGGCAGCCTCTCCTACAATCTCTAAATCGTCTTGAAGCTGCAGAAAGCTGTGCAGCCCCTGCCTTACCACCGGATGGTCATCCGCTATCAGTACGCTGATCTTGTCCATGTCTCTCCTTCAGAGGGATCTCCACCGTGATCCTGGTTCCCTTGCCTGGGACTGACTCTACCTCCAGTTGCCCGCCAAGACCCTCAGCACGTTCACGAATATTTTGCAGCCCCAGCCCCGCTCTGCTTTGGAACGTGTCAAAACCGATGCCATCGTCCTCTATTCTCAGGCGAACCTGCCCCGTATTAAAAATAAGTGACACTGAGGCTGAAGTTGCCTGCGAGTGTTTCGCTACGTTGTTCAACGCTTCCTGAGCAATGCGAAAGAGCTCCCGCTCCATCGCCATTCCTTTTCTCTTCTCCCCCTCAATCGCAAAGGTTGCTTCAATCCCTTCCCTCTCTGTGAAATCGCTGAGATAGGTTCGCAGTGCACCACCCAACCCCCCTTCCACAGCACCGGCGCTGCGCTCGCTGAGGAGCTGGCGCATCTGTTTTTGAGCCTCGCCGGCAGCAACCCGAACCGATTTAATGTGGGTACTGGCAAGTTGAGGATCGCTTTCCACAAGGGTGCCGGCTGCCTCCGAGTTGAGCACCACACTGAAAAGCAGTTGAGAGATTGAATCGTGAAGGTCCCTGGCAATGCGGGTCCGTTCCCCCTTGAGCCTGCTTTGGTATCCCCTTGCCTCCTTCTCCCTATCCTCCAGGTCATCGGCCATCAAATTGATGCCCGCCTCAATGAGCGCCAGTTCGTCGTCGTGTTTGGAGACCTGTATCCTCTTGGACAGATCCCCCATAGCCACGCCACGCAGTACCTCAAATACCTCGTTCAGCCACCGCTCCTTGATCCTGAGCCACCTCACCCCCAGAATCGTTCTCCACAGGTGGGATAGGATGACGCTCCACCTTTCATGCTTCGCAGCCTCAGTAAGCCAATCCAGCGCCTCTGCCTGCGTGTCAAACAGCTTCGCCTGCCGGGCTCTGGCCTCAGCCACTATGAAAAGTCCCAGTGCCCGCATCGGCATCGATGAGGCAACGATGGCGATCTTGTCATGTATTGTAAGACACTTCACCGCACCCTTCCTCGCCTCGACTGAGAACTTGCTGGCTCTGGTGGTGTCAAAAAGAAGCTTCCTTCCTTCGGAGATGCTGGCAAGTCGCAGTACCTCATCCGCTGCCGCTCTTGAGGTGGCGCCATCCTGCTCGCCAACCAACACAACGCGAACTATGCCATCATCTCCCAGATAAACACTATTGTCGCCCATTAAATTCCACACATTATTGATTTCTGCCTAACTTATACGCTTTTTACAGAAGGATTTCAAGTAAGGTAGAGAGGCCTTAATCCGTGGATTCTTCTTGAGGACTGAGGGAGTCCTCTCCCCCAACTTTCGTAAATGAATCCTTCACAGAAGGACCTTCACGCCTCAGAAAAAACAACTAATAGACGAGTCTTTTGAATCTGCACACACAGATTAAGGAGATTAATCATAAATATGAGGTTGTGGTTAGCCTTAATACGCCGCCAGTCCTAGGACTAATTACCTATTGACTTTTTCTCTTATTTATAGTATTTTATTAACCACATATTACTAAGACGCTGCTATATGAATATATACAGCACTTAGTTACTTTTCTAGACCAATAAAAGAAGGGAGGTAGAGCCTGTAATTATTGAATAGAAATGGACAACGGGGGCAAATTTTTTAACAGATAAGGAGGTGATACGAGATGATGAAGATGTGGAAGCGGTTTAAGGAAATGGGGCCAAGGAAAGCCGGTGGCGAGCGGGGCTTCACCCTGATCGAGATGCTCATCGTGATGGTCATCATCGCCATTCTCCTTGGTGGCGTCATCTACGCTATCGGCGGCTTCGGTGGTGGTGCTGAGAGCACCAGTTACGACTTGCATCGGCAGACGATAGAGAATGCGTGCCTGGACTACTGGGTGGCTCACGATTATACGTACCCGGTTTTCGATGCCTCGGGTGTGTACTACGGTAACTCGACCTATTCACCGATCAACGATATCCCTGCTGCAGGTGATACCGAAGATTGCGGGATCGTCGATCTCTGCCTGCTGTCGAGTCTGGGTTATTTTGAGGTCGTCCCCAGTTCAGCCTGTGCCGTGGCGGGGGCTAACAACGACAACTGCGACGGCTCTCAGGTCGCCTGCAGCGAATGCGCCAGCACCTCTCACTATGTCTTCTATTGGGACGGCGACAGCGAGAAGGTGATCTCAGTATGCCATGGCACTGCCTGCACCAACACTGATGCAGACGGCTATCAGGACGTGTGGCCGTAGGCTTCACCGGGCAGACTAGAGGATTAACTGGAACTCCTGTTTGAGGATAAAAGCAGCCCCGATTCATCGGGGCTGCTTTTCTTTCTCCCACCCTCCCTATGTCATTCTGAGCCGAAGGCGAAGAATCTAGGTGGGGGAGGGCGACAGATTCTTCGAGTCCCTTCGTTTCACTCAGGGCTCCTCAGAATGACATAGGGTCGCTGTATTCGCCCAGAATGATAAGCGGTGGCCTACCTACGTCCAACCTCCGACCCGCCATCGACTACTATCGTCTGCCCGGTTATGAAGTTTGAAGCTGCGGAAGCAAGGAAGACTGCGGCATAGGCTATATCCTCCGGCTGACCCAGGCGACCCACCGGTATCGCATTGATCCGCTCTTGTATTTTTTCAGGAGTTTCTAAGTCCAATGCAGGCCTGACCGCTTCAGTATCAATCAGGCCCGGAGCAATACAATTTACGTTTATATTGTACTCTGCCCATAAGGCAGCCAATGACTTGGTCAGGCTAATTACCCCTGCCTTGGCTGCTCCATAGTGAGCCGAACCGGCAGAGGCTCTTAATCCAGCAACCGAGGAAATATTTATGATCTTACCCTTCTTTTGCTCAACCATTGCCTTTCCCACAGCCTGGCTACAGAGGAATGTCCCCTTGAGATTTATGGCCAGAATTGTGTCCCATCCCCTGGGGGACATCTTCTCAAGTGGCCATGCGGCAGCACCGCCGGCATTATTGACCAGTATGTCGATCGTGCCAAATTTATCCAAAGTCTGCTTCACCAGGTTATCTACCTGCTCAGCCTGTATCACATCGGTTTGCACAACCATTGAACGCCGGCCCATTTTTTCGATTTCATCAGCTACCTTCTCCAGGACGTCCGGCCTTCGGCTGGCGACTATCACATGCGCACCTGCCATGGCGAACGCCAGGGATATACCATGCCCTATTCCCGTCCCTCCACCGGTAACAATAGCTACTTTGTCAGTCAAGTCAAATACAGACATTTTTAAGACTCCTTTCTCTACTCTCTAGTGGTCTCTATTTTGTGAAGCATTCGAGTACCCACACCGCGACGGGTGATTCGCTTGATGCTCACACCGGTGAGGTTCGAAGTAGTGGTCACATGTTTCTGAACTACTCTTCCAACGGGACGAGACGCGACGATAGCCCACGTTGCTGCTACGATAACCGGTAGCACCCGCTTCCTTCGCTCTTTGCTCCCCATTACAATTAGGCTGGCTATCCCCGCCATTATCCCCGCC
>JGI10211J34971_10003317_pt1 | contig 12924 bp, 12 predicted proteins | sample Etolagsediment_FD_34971 | JGI IMG/M metagenome (IMG submission 34971) | reverse complement strand
TGGAAGAACATCTGTCCTTCGGGAACCAGATCGCAAGAGCGACCGGTCCAACGAGAGACCGCACTGATTCCGGTGCCCGAACGCCTCGTCAGCTCGCGATAGGCAGGGGACTCCTCAGGAGGGCGATTCACACCGATCTGAAGTAGTGTCGTCATCAGAGTCCTCGCTCCCGCTCCCCGACCCGCTCCATGGCCGGCATGAACTTCTTCCAGTACCACCAGAAGAAGGCACCGGTCAGGCCAAGCATCGCGACGCCACCCCAGTTCACGCTCAGGGTGCCGCCGCCCACCTGATGAGTCGTCGTCAACGGCTCGGGTGTGCCGGGCTCCGACGTCGTCACGACAGGGACGGCCCCGGTCCCATCCATCCCTATGAGTCGCTCGTAAGACATTACTTTCGCCTGAAGTACAAGAACGCCCCGATGGCGGCTCCAGCGATGGCAACGTGCGTCCACCTCAGCGTGATCGGAATCATGCCCGCCTGCTGAACCGCAGCGCCGTTGCCATTGGCCGGAGCACCGTTGCCGTTCGCTGCCGGAGCGCCGTTACCGTTCGCGACCGGAGCACCGTTGCCATTGGTGAACAGCACCGGCGGCGGGAGTGGTGTGTCCATCGTCGTCTGGAGCGGCGTCAACCCCTCCGGAACGACCTCCGGAATGACCTGCGAGGTCTGGAGTTCATCGTGAGCGCTGGGAGCGTCGAACACGCCCTCTTCGCTCGCGTAAGGATCCCAGCTGATAGGCTGAAAAAGTCCGTTGTCCTCCCCAGCCTGCCCCAATGCCAATGATGCTGCTTGTCTTACGTATGTCATCACAGAACTCCTCTTGTCATATTCGGTGCCACCGACGTCGGCGGGAGCAAAATGCCCAGTTCGTCCAGTTGCGCCTCCGTGGCCTGGGCCGAAGCGCCATCCTTGAGCCAGCGCAGCAGTGCAGCTCGGCTGTTGCCAAACTTCTCGACGCCGTAGTAGCTGATCGCCTTCCACTTGCGCTTGCCGTGACTCTTGTGCAGCTCGCCCAAGCTCTGGCCGCCCTCGGAGACACGGAACTTGTTGGCGAGCTTCATGTTCATCGACCGCAGCTGCTTGTAGTGCGTCTCGGGGATGAGCGGGTGCAGCATGAAGACGCCGGCTTTGGTCTTGACCTCGGAGCCCCAGCCCTCTCGAGCCCTCGGGTTCTCCGAGATGTCTCGGGATTTCTCCTGCCGCATGTACCAGCGAGCCACCACCACTCCGCCAGCCGCGCCGCCGAGCAGCCACAACCAATTGTCGAGTGCCCAGTCGAACCAGCTCGTACCGAGTCCAAGCAGCGGCTTGGGCGGTTCGACCTGGCCCTTGGTGGTCTTCCAGAACTCGAAGAGCTGCTTCGGCACCTCGATGACCGGTGGCTTGAGCGGGTCCTCTTCCACCACGTACATGGCGGTCAACGCCGCGACGCCGGGGAGGTCGAAGTTCTTCCACCACACCATGAAGCTCTGCAGCTCGATCGGTGGGATCGACGTTGAAAGAATCTTTCCTTGAGTGACAAGGATGCGGTTGATGCGCGAGGACGCCACCAGGTACAGATCATAGAGCGACTTGCGGAATTGGATCGTGTTGCCACTGACCCACTCCGGGATGGCCGAAACGCCATCTGAAACCGCCAGCGCGGCGGCCGACATCTTGACCAGCGCCAGCTTCATGAACCACTCGGGGAAGCTCGGGTCGTACATCGTCAGCCAGGCGACAAACTTCTTCCCCTCGGTGGAGTCTTTGCCGATGTAGACGAAAGGACCCTGCTCGGTCTTGAGCTTGTTGATGAAGTCGTTCAGGTCGTTGCCCGCGCTGTAAGGAGGCGGAGCGTCTGGAGTCACTGAAACACCTGGCCCCAGAATGATGCCGTCACCGTTGGTTCCCATGCCCGTCATGTATTCGTAGTTTGACATCTCATCTTCCTCCGTTGGCAGCGACGAACATCTCCTGCGCCAGCCACTTTGCTGCATCGTCCAGATGCCTGTGCGATGTAACCTTGTTCCTGCGGCTCATGGCCATGAACCGACCATCGCCCAGACCACTGTCATCGACAACGCCAAGAAAATCACTGCGATTGCTGTAGGGACAGCGGTAGTAGACCTCGAAGGAACCGTCATCTATCTCGATGGTCTCGAGGCCATGTCCATCGCTCGGATTTTGCTGAAGGGATGACACTGCGGCCTTGGCTTCCTCGGCCTTCTTTGCGGCAACACTGAAGCGCTTGAAAAGCGCTGCTGTTACACCAATGCCAACCGTCCCGGCAACCATCAGCATTGCGAAGCCATAGCGCTCCACGAACGTCGGAGCCGGCAGCGCAGCTTCCTGAACCTGGCGCTCCCGATCGAGCTGCGCTTCTTGCCGCTCCGCCTCCCAGGCAGCCTCTTGCTCTGCCGTTGGCGTCCCGACGACGAACGTCTGTTCTGGAAGGGTATATGCGCCCTGGTGGGGAGGAGGACAGCAGACCAGCTCGTAGCCCTCGTCGTAGATGTGAGTCCGCTCGCAGGTCGAGCCAACGTACTTATTGGCATCTCGCCACTGCGGAATCGTTTCGTAAATCGTTCCGCTGGGAGAGCGCATCGGGCCGCAGCGGTCTTTCCACAACTCGTGATCTGACTGGGTCAAAGCTCGAGGAGGAAGAGCCTCATTGACAGGACAGCACCACTCGACGCCACGAGGATTCCCGGCTTTTTTTGCCTCCCAAACCTTTCCCGTCTTGAAGCAGGACTGGTCCTCAACGACCTCGCCGCCAACCTCCGTCTTGGGGGTGGCGAACTCGCTCAGCCGCCTCAGTTTGTCACCGGAGGGACACTGCTGTTCCCGCTCTGCGATGACCTTGTTGGCCGTCGCGCTAGTCCAAGGTTGGTCCGGTCCGACGATCCCCATTCCCAGGCTACAATTCCTGGGATGAAGCTGACGGGATTGGAAGAGATACGACATCGAAGCCTCCTGTCAGCCAAGCCGCCTGGCAGCATCACCAAGCCACTCCGCCGCCCGCTCAGGGCTGGTGGCCGAGTAGAGGGGTCTGTTCATCTTCGACGAGCGCGCGATCCAACGCCCAGGAACAGCTGCGGGCCAAACGGTTCCGAGCAGTCGACCTCTGTCGTCGTATACCGCCTCCTCGCCGTCTGGATTCGCAGTCGGGGCAGCGGCCACAGCCGCGCCACCCTTCGCTGGCAAGTACTTGAAATAGTAGTACCAGAGCCCCGCACCTGCCGCCGCAAGACCGCCGATGGCCAGATGCCACTTGTAGCGACCGAGCAAAGAGCCTTCCTGTTCTTCCCCTTCGATTTCAAATGCCTGCTCGGCCAGATCGGCTGCACGGCGCGACTCTGCCATCTCACTGTGCGCCGCTGCGAGCTGATGGTTCAGCTCCGTAACCTGAGCCTGCAACGCAGCCAACGCCGTATTGTCCACGCCGCCTGTCGTCGCCGCTTGATCTCGAGCCGCGTCCAGCGCCAGCGTGGCCTCAGCGAGCGCAGCCTCGAGAGAGCCCACGGTGCCCTGAAGCTCGGAGGCCCGCTGTTGAGCCGCATCCGCTTGCTGCTGTGCGCTGGAGATCTCCTCCTGCTTTGCCGCCAGCTGCTGCTGTTGCGATGTCGAACTTGCGGCCCTGGCAGCCTCCTTCTCCTTGATGTAATCCCGCAGAACCTCAGTTCCGGTGGTCCGGTTGGCCACCAGCGGGACCCGCCAGATGAGCATCATGGTCGAGTGGTCCGGACACGAGGCTCGTGCGCCCAAGTTCGACATAGCGAAGGACATCGTCATGGAATATCGCTCCACATACAGTCGCGGCAACTTCATGACGGTCGTGCCACTCGGCGCTGTCGCCCAGGCGACTCCCCCGAATGAATCGCAGCGCGTCCAGAAACGCATGGCCTCGTTGAAATAATTTTGGGCTCGCTCAAGGTCCGTCCCTGAGATTGGTTTGCCGCCCGCTCCGATCGACAGGTCCCACACGTCATCGAGCCCAAGCTCGACTTGATACTTGGCGTCGAGAAACCGCGCCATCCGATCCGGGTCGGCATAGGTGAAGTTCGGGTCCTTGGCCAGGTGAGCATCGTAGTCCCGGCTGTTCAGCTGCCGGAACCACCGCTTGAACCAATCCTTGTCCTCGCTCTTAATGGGGACATAACCGGCCGGGATGGCCATCTGTACGCCGGTAAAAAACACCTTCAGGGGCGTTTCCGGCGTGGAGCCCTTGGATGAGGATGTCCCAGTGGCAGTAAGGTTCAAGCTACCGGGGAACAACTTCATCGTAGTGATGCTTTTTCCCCCACTGCTGCTGCTGCTGCTACCGCTATCGCTGCCGCTATCGCTTCTGGCGGCTATCCGAGACATCAGCGACGTGCCGGCCGTCAACCCCATACCCTGCATGTACTCGTAAGTCATGATAAAATACCTTCCTACAGACCCGAGGGCCGACGTGGTGTCTTTGGCTCTGGGAGGTTGTAGTATCCGTCGTTTTGGGTCAGCACTTGCTTGGACGAGCGCTTCTTCCACCACCACCAGGCGCCAGCACCAACAGCAACAGCTCCGCCAAGCAGCAGCATGTTTCGGTGGCGAACGCAGAATGGTTCTGTTGCGAGGATGTCATCGGCCGTCTCAGCCGCCTGGTCGGCAGCTTGCGCCGTATCTGCCTGAGCATCAGCGATCGCCACATTGGCGTCCGCGATATCCTCCTGGGCGATGATGATGTCCTCTTGGTACGCGTCGATGTATGGATCGAGGAGTGGCTCCAGCTCGGGTTGAACGGAGAGCAGTGATTGCAGCCGCTCGATCTCGCTCAACATCAATGTGATCTGAGCTTGGCTCGACTCGGCCGAATTGAGCAGTGAGTTCTCATGCTCGATCTTGGCGTCAGCAAGTGCCCCGGTCAGCTGGTCAATCTGCTCCTGGAGCGCCTTCATCTCCGGAGTGAGGTCGGTCTTGTCGCCGTTCTGCGCTTTTCCTTCCTCCAGCTGGTCCTTGGCGTCTTCGAGCACGGTCTCGATTTCGTTGACCTGCTCTTCCTTCTCATCAGAGACGAGCTTCGATTCCTCTGCGTTGCGAGACGCCTCCTCGAGCTTGTCCATTTGGAGGTCGGTCTCGGTCTTGCCGCCATCCGGCGTGTCATTCTTGACGAACGCCGGATCCTTACTCGCGGAAGAGGCTGCCAGCTCAGCTACCGCCTTGCCGCGAAGCGCTGCCATCCGACGGGCATGATCAGTGAGCGCCGCCAGCTGCTGTTTTTGTGCCGCCCGAAGCCTCGCGGCGGCGCCGGCTGCGTCAGTTGCCGGTGTCGAAATAACCAGGCCCGTGCTGAAACCGAAGAGCATGTCCTTTAGAGAACCGGACGCACAGGGCACCTCGCGATTGGCTCGCCGTTGCTCCATCGCACCCAGAATGCTCTCGGCGACCCCGGCTCGAACGCCGCCAGCCGCGCCCGCGATGTCACGACTTCGCTCTTCGCGCTCGCGCAAAAAAGCATCGACATTTCCCGCCTGCTGCATATCGCGTTCTGCCCGGCGCTGCTGTGCAGCGGCTAGGCGCTGTACAGCCGTCTTCCCCGCGGTTGCTCTGCGCTCTTCGGCGTGTCGCTCTCGCAAGGCACGCTGCTCCCCACGTCGCTGATGTTGAGCCGCTCTCCGTGCAGCAGCTTTCCGGCGCAACTCCGAGAGATTAGTGCTTACTTGTCCAAGACCGGACATCGCTGGTCCAAACGAGCTACTGCTTCGGGTCGCTCCGGCCGGGGAGTCGATGAGCAATGATGACGAACCACTTGGCGTTGGTGGGATAAAGACCATCGAAGACCCAGGTGGCGCTGGGGGTGGCGGAGGCGCCACGAAAGTCGACGGCCTGATGCTCCCAAACACCGCCGCGAGGGCGCCGGTGGCTGGATTCACAACGCTCCGGATGTTCTTGCGCTGGTTCCAGTACTCGAATGCCTGAGTTGGGACCTTGCTCGCACCAGCACCGGCTACAATGGCGTTGTCCCACGCGGCCCAGCCCTCGACGTCGCACTTGCGCCACCAGGCCATGAAGGCTGCCACGTTTTGCCTGACAACCGCAGCCCCCGCCCCAGAGGGCATCCCCAACGCAGCGGTTTGGCGCGTTGCAAGCGCTGCCACCGCCGTCGACCGGCTGAGCATCCGCCGAACTCGTTTGGTCGCCGCGTTGTAGCGTTCGTACCACTCACGCGGAATGACGACTTGGCTGCCCTCGTACTTCAGGCCGGGAATACTGGGCGTCGAAGTTCCGAAGCGTCGGTTCAGCCACGAAGCTAGCCGCTTCGCATTCTCGCCGCTTACCCTGACCATAGGCGGCGGTGCCACGGTCTTCGCAAGCGCCGGAACCCGCTTGGCCGCTGCTGGGAGCGCCGGCAAAACTTTCTTTGGTGCAGTTGCCGGCGTCAGCGGCAACCTTGTCGCGACGGGCGGCGCTGGCGTCTTGGCTCCGGTTGAAAACGAGCCGATGACGGGCCTTTTCGGAGCGTACGTCTTCTCTCCTGTGATGAGAGAAACCGTCGGCCGAGTCGGTTGTGTTGGTGGTTTTCTGCTGGTTAGCGGTGTTGTCGTTTTGGTTGCACCGAGCCCCGCCGGCACGTACTTGAAAGGCATTCCCGTCCTCCTGAGAGTATAACTGGAGCGAATGTACGCGGTTGGGGCCGGCGAGAAGAAGATACCACGCCTTTAATATACAAAGCAAGCGTCCTGAGGATTCACGGCCACAGNTTGGCTCTCGGGGTCAAAGANGAGGGACGTGGANGCGGCTTCTGNGATAGGCGCCCATGGCGGGTGCCACGGGAGTACAAGCCTCGTTTCGGAGCATTTTTGGCTCCATACTACCCTAAATCACNGTCTTTTTCAAAAAAACTGCTGATCAGATCGGGCTCGTGCAACAAGCGACTCGAAAGCTAGTCACAGCATGGGGTTCCAATTAGCCTCACAGACCATGCACTCCTGAGGCTGCGATCCGAAACTCAAGACGCGGTCTCGCAACGCCTGCATCGGCCCCGTGTCCCAAACACGAGGGCCGCTGGCGACATTCCCAAGAGCGGAGGACGGCAAGAAACCTCGACAGCAAAGACCAACGTTCCCGCTCCCATCGATACCAACCCATTTCCTGATCTGGCCACAGGCCGTTGGCTTCTCATTGATGGGTGTAAGCGTCGGGAATGTTACACTTGGGATATCCAGGCGGAGGACCTTCTGCCGCTGAGCCTCTACCCCCTCTTCGGCTTCTTCGTCTCCCAGCACGAGCATCTCGTTCATATAGTCAGCAAGAGGTACAGCCAGGTGGTCTCTCACGACAGCCTTGAACACCAGGCTGCTGACACCGACTCGCTTCGCCAGCTGGGCGTAGGAAAACATCCGCTCGATCGTGCTCTTGCCAACGACGGTCGACATCACGAGCTTGCTCCCGATGAGCCTCCTGAGGATTGTCGTGCCAGCGACCATCCTGTCGAACATGTCGACTCCCGTAACCCTCTTGTATTCATCGCGATCGAAGCCATGGCAGGACACGTTGATGTACTTGAAACGACCCCAAGAGACCTGATCCTCATACCTCTGCACCAACGTCCCATTGGTCGCAAAGTCGACCTCCCCGAAAACATCGAGGGCTCCTTTCAGCATTGCTGGTGCAGCCTCATGCATCAGTGGTTCCCCGCCCCCCAGCGTCGCCGTCCGAGCCTGCGGGAACACGCGCCGAATCTTTTTCATCAAGGCAGTCGTCATGTCTGGATACGATTGCTTTCTTGTGCTTTGAGTCGCACAATATAAACAGCGATGGTTGCACTTCGCTGTAACAAACAGAGCAACACGACGTGGGGGTTTCAACGGACCCTCCGCTCCATCAATTCCCGGTAAACAGACATGGCTTTCCGATAGCCGCGGATCTCTGATTTTTGGTCATCAGTCAACTGATCTACCCACCTTGAGTCGAGCAAAATCTCTGTGCGGCTATGCGCCTTTGGGTTACCGCCAAAGGCGTGATAATCCCCATCGGCAAAAGCGGATGCACCCGGAGGATGCCCTGGAATCCCCAACTCTCTCTTCAGTTTGGAGACCATCCCGAATGGGTCTATCGCCACATCTTCGTAGGAAACGAAGAGGGCTGTTGCAAAAAACTTCTCCGCCCACCGAGACATGTGCTCGTAAGCGTTGGCGTACATGTTTACCGCCTCACGAACACCGCTCCGCTCATTGACCATCATGCTCAGTACAGCGGCCTCGGGACGCTTGAACATCACGATCCCGTCTGCTGACCCTGCCTCACAGTAAACCTCGTATGTTCCTGGCATCTTATCGGACACGACGAGCGTCCCCACACCGAGCCGCTCCGCAACGCACTGGTAAAGCATTCGCCGCGGTGGAAGCTCGAGCACAAACTTCCTTGTAAAAACAGAGCAGTCAGCACCGCAGCAGACACACTGCCTCTTCACCTTCCAGCCAGCTCTTGTCTCGACACCCCCGACGGCTGGCGCATCGTACATCCAGTGGAGTTCACCAGCCGCCGCGACATCATCGAGAGTCGCAAGCAGTCTCGACAGCAGGGTGCTCCCGCAGAAGCTGATTCCTACTATGCAAATGACTCGTCGACTACTCACGAATCGAACCTCAGATGTCCAGCGTTCCACAGAGGCCTATTACGAAGCCCAAACTTCTTCTGAAAAAGGCGAGCAGAATCTGCGATTCTGCTCCGATTCCATCGGTCCCTGTTGTACTCTGCGTTGTGGCATGTAGCCTTGTTGTGCCGGCTAACTGGAGAAGTCAGATGGACGTAGCGCACGCCCTGGAGATACATCTGATACGCGAAATCCAGGTTCTCACCGGCAACGAAATAGCCAGGATCTGGAAGAATCTTTCTCTCTGTGAACGTCGATGACGGGATCAGGGTAATCCCCATCCCTGAGTAGTCGCAGACAGCCCATGAGGTCTCCCACTTTTCCCTTCGAGCATGAGCCCCGTCATAGAACTCGAGGATGTCGTTTTTCACACGAAACTGCCTCGCCGGAATGTCTCCTGGAGAGATGAAACCAGCGCCTACCTCGAACTCACCCTCGCTCCACTCGTACTCAATCGCCGACCTGAGGATTTCCCAGCCACGAGGAGGAAGCTCTATATCGTCATCCACCTTGCCCCACCACGGGCTTTCGAGCCGCTTGATGCTCTCGTACAACGGAGCTGATAGCCCGACATTCTCCTCTTTCTGGAAGACCTGCAGGTCGAAGTCGAACGCGCTGCTTGCAGGCACTGACACTCCGGGGCGCAGAGGCCCCTGGATAACCAGCTCTACCCGATGAGGGGATGTTGTCGCTCGGTCGAGAGCACCAAGCGTTTTGAGCAGGCACGAGATGGGTCGCCTGGGGTGATGAAGGACGGTCGTGGTGATCACTGGTCTCGGCATGAAGGAATTCCCTCTGTCTGCCTTGGACCGCCTGCGACAAAAATCTTTTTCGTTCCAGGCGGGAACCGCCCATGAGCGTTATTGTGGAGTGCCACGTCACACAGCCCCCACTTGGACCTGAGCTTCTCGTACCCCTCCACAATCCTCTTCGGGCTGAGCCTTATGCCGTGATACGCCGCTGGCGTGCATTCGTTTTTGTTATGAGGGGCAAGAGGCTCTGTGACCTGGATCACATGGAAGCCCTCGCGACTCATCTGAAGGGCCATGTCGATGTGTTCGCTGACGACAAAGTGCGTCGGGTCGAAGCCGCAACCACGACTGAACACCTCGGGGAGATAAATCGTCGCGCCATTGCTTCCAAAGTCTGCGACCTCCCAGCTGACCCCATCTCCGTCTCGTTTTACGAACGATCCCGGGACGCGGTAGAGGTACCCCTCGGAAACCTTTATCAGTCGAGGGATGCTGTCATGGTGTCCGAAGGCGACTGCTCCGATGTCGAACACAAACGGCTCGTCGGTGTATTGCTCTTCTTCCTCAAGAACCTTGAGCAACAAGTCCCAGCCCTTATCGGGAAGGACCGTGTCGTCGTCCAGCTTCGACCATATGCCAGTGCGACATTTAGCGGCGCTCTGTGCCAGAGGCAACGAATTCCCAATGTTCGACGCATTCATCTGATAGGACAGCTCAAAGGGAAACGATTCAACAGGTGGCAACTCCGGGAGTGAGCCATCACGAGACCGCCCCTGCACCACGACCTCGACGACGAGGTCCATCGTTGTCGACGCGGCGAGAGAATCCAGCGCCCGAACCAGGCAATCAACAGGCCTATCCGGGTGATGCATGATGATGGTCGTTATCGAGGAGTAGGAACGCATTGGCATGCCCTCTCGAACCAGCCGCCCCGGGGAAGATAGGATCCGAAGCACTCGGTGCATGGAAACTCGAGCGGAATCTTACCACGCATCATGTCGCGCAGGTGGTTCAGGTGCCCGCTCGCCGCCCAGAGCGCTGGCCCTTCGTCAATGTTCCCTGTTTCATCGCTCGGGGGAAGAACCCGGCAGCAGCCCGTGTAGCGGCCTAGCCCATCGATCCCGAACATGTTGAACGGACTCGAGCACCCCCTCGGACATGTCTCATAATCTCCGAGCGGCTGTGGCCACATACTCACGGTGACCCCGATCTTCGCTGCGTGCTTGCGTATGCGCTCGTTGGAGTTCATGTAACGGCGATTTTTCGTCGTCAGGACGCGAGACCGAAACCAGTCGTCGCCTCCCTCTCCGTCGTAATGGGGAAGCGTGTTGAACAACGCGATGAAGTCAGCACCATGCTGCTTGGCGAAGTCTATGTACTCCGTCATACGGTCCCAGTTGTTGGCGCCCACGACAAAGCTAAACCCCAGCTTCACCCCCGTCGACTTGAAGAACCGAGCAGCCTCGATCACCTTCTCGAGACCATCGACACCGGTGGTCTCCTTATACCGCTCATGGTCAGACTCATTGACAGACAGAGAAACGTGGAGAAATCGGCGCCACGCGATGCTCTCCTCGTGCCCCTCGAGCGCGAGACCGTTCGTGCTCATCACCAGATTTTTGCGTTGCTTGAAGCAGTAAGCGATCGTCTCATCGATATTCTTCGCGAGCAGCGGCTCGCCAAAGCCAGCAACAGAGACTCCTGTAATGGAAGGGAACATGTCGAAGACCTGCTCAAGCAGCAGGGATTCAACATCTGGGACCTTTCGATCAATGTCACCCCGCTGCCTCCGGCAGAACTCACATCGAAGGTTGCACCGCGATGTCATGTAGGCAACGAGCTGTATAGGTCCTGTCATTGCTCCATCTCCGGGATCTCTCCCCATCCAGCCTCGTTGCGAACCAGGGAGTTCGATTTGCTAATCATCTTGCGATTTCGCTCGGTCAGCTCGCCCATCTTCGTCGGGTCGTCAGCGTGCGCAATATGCACCGACTTCGGGCAGCCTCCATCGAACAGGTGTTCCATGCCGATCTTTTTCTTGGCGCGCTCGAATAGGTCGGTATCCTCGCCGCCCCAACCGTAGAATCGCTCGTCAAACCCGTGGCACTCCTCGATGAACGACCTCGGGTAAATAACGTTCCCTGTCCCGCTCCTGGCATAGGAGAGGCGGTTTGTCCAACGCGTATACCACTCAGTATCGACACGCGCTCGAAACTCTTCGTCAAAGGCGCTGATGTGCGGATTGTTCTGCCCCCTGGCCACAGGGACCACCGCCCCCGCGCCACGACTCAGCACCCGAGCAGCATGAGCGAACGTGTCGGGATGGAAGTAGATGTCACAGTTCAAGAAGGCGATTGCAAAGCGGGAACCCCGGCGAGCCCCAATATTGTACGCCTGAGCCAGACTGAACGCCTCGTCACGCTGAGGACGAAAAATCAGCGCCGCCCCCCTCTTTGCGCACAGCTCGGCGATGGCACCGTAGTCCTCATCTCGATCTGTATGGGTGATGCAAACAACCGTCACCTCGTAAAGATTCTTTTCGTAGCGCTGACCATCGATCGAGTGCATTGCGTGCCGTAGATAGGGCAACCTCAGCTCTACATCGCCTATCGCCACGACGACGTCGATCGTTGGTAACCATTTATGCTCAGTCATCATTCCTGTACCACGCCACCGTCTCCCGAATGCCATTCGAAAGCGGCGTCGGGGATCCGATGCACAAGACCCTTCGAGTCACATCGCTGTTGATCGATGCGTGGGCCACCCCAGGATCTTCTCTTACGAGATCGAACGGGCGGTCGCCTTTCCCGACGGCTTCGCAAATCTCGTAGTAAAGGCTCACCTTGTTGTCATCGTCGAGGATGTGCGTATCAAGAATCGGCGTCTCTACCCCCGTCGAGACGTGAAAGACCTTTGCCCCATCGAACGCAAAGTTGCCCGCGCCGATGATCGCGTGGACGACATCACCGACGAACACGAAGTCGCGCGTCTGGGTGCCGTCGCCGTGGATCTGCAGCTGCTTGCCTTCGATCGCGTCACGGACAAACCGATGGACCGCACTCGTCTTGTGGGCGCTGTGCGGGCCATAGACGTTGCTGAACCTGAGCACCGAGGTAGGCAGCCCTCGCTCTTCGGAGAATCCGCGACAGAGCTGCTCGGCTGCCGCCTTCATCGAGCCGTAAATGTTTGGCGGCCTGGGGGGGGCGTCCTCTGAGGGACTCGATGTCGATAAACCAGCAACGACAGCCCCCGAGCTTGCAAAGACGAAGCACTGCGCGTCGAAATCAGCAGCACCATCGAGGAGCGCGAACGTCGCCTCCAGGTTGATGTAGAAGGCCGAGAGCGGTACCGCAGAACAATCCTTCACCCCACTCATTGCCGCCAAGTGGACAACGACGTCTCCGCCATCTGGGCCAAACCACTCCGAAAAGTCGAGATCCTGCGCATTGGTCAGGTCGCGCTGCAGGTAGGTCAGGTGCTCGATGCAGTCCTGCACGACTTCGATGCCGTCGTAGCCGCTCGCCATGTAGGGGACTTTGTCGATGACGACGACATCCT
>JGI10211J34971_10003316_pt1 | contig 12927 bp, 9 predicted proteins | sample Etolagsediment_FD_34971 | JGI IMG/M metagenome (IMG submission 34971) | reverse complement strand
TGGTCAGTGATTGCTGCATATTCAGAGACTTTCCTTCAACAGAGAATCTCAAAATATGAATCGCTTCAGGTGTTTATCCCGTTAAGTCGGGTACTGTGCCTTGTTTCTATTGCAGCCAAGAGAGGAGCGCATGATGCCCGTAGTTAGAATCAACGACGCCACCTTTGCCGACCTGAGCACGCTCAAGACTTGGTATGGCACCAAGACGCCCAGCGAAACCATCGATAGCCTCGTGCGCGCGGCCATGGAACAGCTTGGCATGGAGCGGGACGAGGCCCCTAATGATGTGGTGACCACGACTGGTAATGGTCCCACGCTGTTCGAAAGCGCACCAGCGCTTGCCTTCACGAAGCCGCTGGCTGCGTCGATAAACGGCAAGGCGCTGCACGGCCCGCGCTGGTCAGCAATCCTGCTCACCATGATCGGGCAGGTAAAGGCAAAAGGGGTGGAAGGAGAACGGCTGGTCCGTGAACTGGCAATCCCGGCTAAAGCGGAGCAGTGCGAGGCGGAAGGATTCAAGTATCATTCGGACCTCGGAATCTCGGTACAGGGTCAGTCGGCATCGGATTGCTGGAAGGAAGTCGATCGCCTAGCTAAGAAGTGGCGTATCCCGGTCTCTGTTGAGTTTCAGTGGCGCCAGAATCCGAAAGCGCAGTACCCCGGCAAGTCCGGCTTGCTGCGCTCGGGGAATGCATAGTGCCACCGTAATCTATCTCAATCTTGTATGCTTGCCGCAAAGCACTGGATAAAACATGCCATATTGGAATCGAAAAAATAAACATATCCTCCCATTCATCAAACAGGATGTCCGCGTTTGCGGACATTGCGGATATAGATTTTTGAGCGGGGTAATCGTTGTGGAACGTGGCTATCCAGTGAGAGCGCTTTGCGAGAAGTGCGCGCACCTGCATTCTGAAAAAGAATGGGATGAAGCTGATGCCTAAACGCACTCAGAGTTACGGTGACAATCTCTTGAGGTCAGTTTCGGTGACAGGTCAGTTTCGGTGACAAGGTCAGTTTCGGTGACCGTGCATTTAATACTAAAGCTTAGTGCACTGTCACTGAAATCGTGTCCAAGGATTGTTGAAGAATAGGTGCTTTTCTTATGAACGGAGGGTTAAAATGTCGTGGTTCTATCCGGCCAAAGTGAACATGGCTTTAGCAGCTATGGCAATACCGCCAAACCAATTTGACAGCACATGGCGATCAGGAATGCAACAGATTGGCAAGTCTGGTGGACTTACCCCACAGGAAACAGCTTTGGTGATTGTAGGCTATGGATTGGGAATTAACTATCCCGACGATGTCGAGACGGCCATTGGTGTATGGCGGCATGAAGGAAAAATAGACATCTCTAAACCTGAAATAATTGAAGCCCTATCAAAGATGGGATTCAACGTAGGTTAATCATTGTGATGGGCGAGAAACCCCGGTGTTACGGTAATGACAGTGCATTTGATACCCGTTTTGCAAGGCAACACTACCCCTCCACCCGCGCCCCAGCCCCGGACAGTACATCCTTCACCGTCTCCGGCGCGGCGGCGATGACTTTCAAAAGATTGCGGGCGGCCTGGTCGGGTTCGGCGCGGTGTTGTTCCCAATCGCGCAGCGTGCCGATGGGGATGTGAAACGCCAGTGAGAAGGCTTCCTGGGTCAGGTTCAGGGCGCGCCGGATGCGTTTGGCGTCCGCGACGGGTTCGAATTCCGCCAACTCCGCTTGGGTCAGCACCGGGCTGTCCGCATCGTCCCCGGCGGCGCGCGCAATGGCGTCGTCCGTCAGGCCGTCCAGGCGCGCCTTTTCGGCTTTCGACAGGCGCGGCGGCTTGTCAAAATTGGCTACGGTTTTTGTAGTAGTATTGCCGCTCATGGCTTGTCGCCTTTCTCGCCGAAATGATACGCGTCACGTCTTCGCCGTCGATGGTTTGTCTTTCATGGGTGATGACGACATAGACCCCGTTTTCGATTTGCCCAATGACCTGCCAGCGGTCCTCGCCGCCCCGGCGCTGATAGCGCTCCAACCGGTTGGGGTCGCCGAACACATACAGGGCATAATCGAAACGCACCCCGTGCTTGACGAGGTTCGAGGCCGCCTTGTCGTCGTCCCATTCAAAGTTCATTATACGGAATTCCCGTAGTTTTGCAAGACGTCCTCCGCCCTCTCATCCAGACTTCATTCGCCGATAATTACTCACGATGGCATATATACTTGATTTGCCAGTGCCCATCTATATCCGACACGGTGCACCATTCTTTTTAGAAATTAAGTCATTTCGTATTCCGCTGGGGATCGTTGCAGCGCTCAACGATGGCGCTCATCTGAGGATCATGCGGTCGCGTCGCGTCGGGCGCTCCACCGGACCAAACAGAATCCTGTTTAGTTCGGCTGTCTTGCTATACAGTTGAGGCTCGGTTGAATTGCAACCATTTCGGCGGGGATGCTGTGCGCATTGCATCAAATATCACGGCAATCAAAATATTAATTGGCGGGTTTGGTTTTATATCCCTGATCTTGATCGTCTTCGCCGGCGTTTTCATTCGCCAGACAAACATCTTGGCGGATCATGCGGCATACATGTACCAGCATCCGTTAACCGTGAACAATACTGTTCTCAAAGTGAATATTGGCATCGGCGCCATACAGCGGCGCATGAATGACATTGCGGTGACGCAAAGCAGTGCCGATCTGGAAAAATTCGTTACCGAAATTTACGACATCGAAAAATCCCTTTATCCCCATCTTGATCTCATTTCCGAGCGGTTTCTTGGCGACCCGGCCATGATCGTTGACGCCCGCAAAACGTTTTCAGATTGGAGAGACATCCGCGCAGCCGTCATCGAATTATCACGCATCCAAAAGCATTCCCAAATGAACTCATTGGCCAAGGCCAAAAACGATGAACACGCCCAAACTCTAACCAATCAGATGAACGGTATCGGAGACGTTTCCCAAAACAAGGCTGCGGACTTTATCTTGGAAAGTAAATCTGCTCACAATCAAAGCATTTTAGATAGCCTTCTCTATATGGTGGTCCTGTTGATTGCAGCCGGAATTATTGCCGTTTATGTGGTGAAAACCGTGATGTCAGCGGAACGTAATCTCAAGAACAGAATTATCGAAATCGACCGCCAGAAACGACTGTTCAGAGGCATGTTTCACGCCACTTCAGACGGCATCGTTTTGACCGATACGGATCGCAAAATCATCATGGCAAATAAAGGTATGGGAACGACTTTTGGCTATGAAGAGCATGAACTTCTTGGCCAAAAAACATCCATGCTTTACGAAAGCATCGACGAATTTGAGCGACAAGGTCAAATTCGCTTCAACCTAACTGCCGAAGAAAAGGCAAAACCCTACATCGTTCGTTACCGTCACAAGGATGGCCACGTCTTTCCCGGTGAAACCATCGGCACGGTTATCAAAGACGAAAACGGTGAAGTCATCTCTTTTTTAGGCATTATGCGCGATATTTCCGAGCGGATAGAAATGGAAGAGACGCTACGCCATGCCCAAAAAATGGAATCCCTCGGCAACCTCGCCGGAGGTATAGCCCATGACGTGAACAACATGCTGTTGCCGATTATTTCCTTATCCGAGATGACCCTCAAGGATGTCCCCGAAGATAGTCGCGCCCACAAGCGCCTTGAAAAAATTATCCAGGCCGGACTATCGGCAAAACAATTGATTACGGGAGTTTTGACGTTCAGTCACCGTTCTGATTTAGAGGTCAAAATGGAAGAGGTTGATCTTGTGAGCGTCATTGAGGACGCCCTGAAACGCCTTCGCCCCTTGGTGCCCTCCAACATCTCAATGACAGACAATTTAGACCCCAATACCGGTCATGTTTTCTGTGATAAATCTCAAATTAGCTATATTTTCAATTACTTGACTACAAATTCCATCGACTCCATAGAGGATCGGNNTGGGTCAATTCAAGTTTCTGCCTCCCAAGTCACCTTGACGCCCCCATTGGCCGAAAAAATTGGAAAATTAGCCCCCGGCAAGTACGCCCATATATCTTTTGCGGATACCGGGTGCGGCATAGACGCCGACAATGCGGTCAAAATTTTTGATCCATTTTTCACCACCAAAGACGTGGGCAAAGGCACTGGACTTGGTTTGTCCATGGCCTATGGCATTATTCAACGGCACGGCGGGGTCATAAACGTTTCAAGTCAGGTCGGTGCGGGAACGACCTTTGACATTTATTTACCGCTCATGGATCCATCAGGATCATAGCTATACTTTATGGTTCTTCGACGCCGAACATGGAATGTCGGACGTCAATATAATGGTCCCCCCAATGTCTTGGCCGGGCTTGACCCGGCCATCCACGACTATGCGGATGAACCAAAAGACATGGACCCCCGGGTCAAGCCCGGGGGCGATGGCAGATATGGGGTTGAAAAGGGGGCGCGGTTCCGAATTTTTACGCCTCGATCACGCTGGCGACGCAATCCACGCGCCGCGTCGAGGAACCTATTTTATGTGTGGTTTTTTCCCATACACACGACATTGAATACCGCCGTGCACCCTTGATGTGGGCAAAATTATCGGGGCCTGATCATCAAAAGCTGGCTTAAAAGGCGTTGCTGAGGCACACTACTGGACGTCACGTTTTGGAACGTTTAAACCGCGAAATCCTCCCCTTAACACAACGGTCTTCGATGCGTATCCGCGAAATTCCATATAACTACACCTCTTATTCTGATCGTGAGATCATCGTGCGTCTCTTAGGTTTTGAGATGTGGGATGTTTTGAACCAGTTGCGCTCCAAGCGGCGCACCGGACGGTCCGCGCGGATGCTGTTTGAAGTGCTGGGCGACATATGGATCGTGCGCCGCAATCCGTTCATTCAAGACGACTTGACCACCCATCCCAAGCGTTTTTTGGACTTAAAAGACGCCATGTTTCGGCGCTTGGACCTGATTGACGAACGTGCTGCGGGCAATCCGCTGGTTCTGCAATTGGCCAAACGGACCCGCGAAGTCGCCCTGGAATTCATCGCTTGGCTGGGCCAGCAAAAAGCTCTGCGCAGCAAGGCCGAAAAACACTATGCCCGCTACACGCGGCGCGACCACATTGATTTCAGTGGCGAAGCCCGGGTTGCCCATGTGACCGACGCCACCGATTGGCGCGTGGAATACCCGCTGGTGGTGTTGACGCCAGGCACCGAGATGGAAATTGCCCCCCTGATCAAAGCGAGCATCGAGCTGGGCCTCACCGTCATCCCGCGCGGCGGCGGTACCGGCTACACCGGGTCCGCAGTGCCGCTCTATGCCGACACCGCCATCATCAACACCGAAAAGCTTGATTTTATCGACCCCATTGAATGGCAGATCCTCCCCGGCCACTTCGCCCCCGTCGCCACCATCCGTGTGGGTGCGGGCACCGTCACCAAGCGGGTGTCCGAAGCTGCTGAACGCGCCAACTGTGTTTTTGCCGTCGACCCCACCTCGCAAAACTCATCCACCATCGGCGGCAACATCGCCATGAACGCAGGCGGAAAAAAAGCCGTCATGTGGGGCACCACGTTTGACAACCTTTTGTCTTGGCGCATGGTGTCGCCGGATGCCGACTGGTTGGAGGTCAAACGCCTCAACCACAACCTGGGCAAAATTCACGACCAAGCCGAAAGCCAATTCGAAGTGCGGCGTTTTGCGCCCGATGGCGTCACCCCCATCGGCGACGTAGAAATCATCACCCTGACGGCCGCAGAAATCCGCAAGCCAGGTCTTGGCAAAGACGTCACCAACAAAGTATTGGGCGGGTTGCCGGGTGTGCAAAAAGAAGGCTGTGACGGCCTCGTCACCAGTGCGGTTTTTGTCCTGCACGCCAAACCCAAACACATCCGCACCGTGTGTCTGGAATTTTACGGCCAAGAATTGGGGGCTGCCGTTCCAGCCATTGTCGAAACCTTAGCCTATCTTGAAAGCCAACCCGGAGTCGCCTGCGCGGCCCTGGAACATCTTGACCAGCGCTACGTGCGTGCCGTCGGCTACAGCCCCAAATCCATGCGCGACCAACTGCCTAAAATGGTGTTGGTGGCCGATGTTGTCGGCGATGACGATGCCCGCGTCGCTGACGCCTCCGCGCACATTGTGGGCTTGACCAAAGCCCGCGGTGGCGAAGGCTTTATCGCCACCAAGCCTGCCGCACGGGCGCAGTTTTGGGCCGACCGTTCGCGCACCGCCGCCATCGCGGCACACACCAACGCGTTTAAAATTAACGAAGACGTGGTGATCCCGTTGCCCCGCTTGGCGGATTATGGCGAAGGCGTGGAGCGGTTGAACATCGAACAGTCCATGACCAACAAAATCCGTCTGGTCAATGCGGTGCGCGACTACATCAAAGCCGGTGCCTATACGCATTTGCTCCCCCCTGACTTTAGCGCCGGTGGCGTCAATGCCGATATCGTCGACAGCAAACAGACCGCCGCCCTTGCGCTTTTGGATCAAGTTTCTGAGCGCTGGAACGCAATCGTCACCAACTTCGACAAAGAGGCCTACAATTGTCCAACGTTGAACAAGTACGCCCAACCGCCCGGTGAGTTTCCAACGGCGTGGGAAGGACAAACGGTCATTCGACTTTTGCTGCGGGGCGACATTCGCATTTCTTATCGCCAGGAAGTCGAGCGCGCGTTGAAAAATATTTTGGCCGGTGATTTGTGGGTGGACGTGCGCGAGGCGCTGGATGCCCTGCACGCTGATGTACGCTCCAGCCGTTTGTTCATCGCCTTGCATATGCACGCTGGTGACGGCAACGTGCACACCAATATTCCGGTGAACTCAAACGACTACGAAATGCTTCGCGAGGCGGAACGTCTGGTCGATCACATCATGGCGTTGGCCCGCGACCTGGGCGGTTCCATTTCCGGTGAACACGGCATCGGTCTCACCAAGTTCGCCTATTTGGACGATGACAAAATCGAAGCCTTCCGTGTGTATAAAACCAAAGTTGATCCCAACGGTCATTTCAATCGCGGGAAACTTCTGCCCATTTCCAAGCAGCATGAGGCCTACACGCCGTCGCTGCGCCTGGTGCAGCAAGAGGCGCTGATTTTGAAAGAAAGCGCGCTGGAAGTTCTCAATGACATGACCCGCCATTGCCTGCGCTGCGGCAAGTGCAAAGAGGTTTGCGCCACCCACGTTCCCGGTGCCAACTTACTGTATTCACCACGCAACAAGATTTTGTCCTTAAGCCTCATCATCGAAGCGTTCTTGTACGAAGAGCAAACCCGGCGCGGTGTGTCTCAACATCACTACGATGTGCTGAACGACGTCGCCGATCATTGCACCGTGTGCAACAAGTGTGCGACCCCGTGTCCTGTGGACATTGACTTTGGTGAAGTCACCGTGAAAATGCGCGAAATTCTGCTCAACATGGGCAAACGCAAAACTTCGGTCGGGGCCAAATTGGCATTGGCTTTTCTGTCGACCTCCAGCCCCCGGGCTATTCGCTTGGCACGCACCGGCTTCATTCGCGCAGGCTACGCCGGACAAGCCCTCGCCCATAACGTGGCTAAAATCAGCGGTGCGTTAAAGCACGACCCGGAACCGCCTGCGACCACCGGGGCTGCGGGGCCCATCACCGGCCTGACCCATATGCTGCGCAGTCCGCTACCCATTCAACAGGTTCCGGCAAAGTCTGCGCGCGATTATTTGGATATGCGCGACGATGGCGCCAGCGTGCCCATTGTGCGCTCGCCGAAGTTCCCCGACCCGCGCCAAGAAACCGTCTTTTATTTTCCCGGCTGCGGCTGCGAGCGCTTGTTCAGCGATGTGTCGTTGGCCACCGTCGCCATGCTCAACGAACAAGGCGTGCAGGTTGTTTTGCCGCCACAGCAAATGTGTTGCGGCTTCCCACAGGCCAGCGCCGGTGACGCCGCACTGGGACGCTCCATGACCACCAGCAACCGGGTGTCGTTTCATCGGGTTGCCAACATTCTCAATTATCTGGACATCAAAACGGTTATCGTGTCGTGCGGAACGTGCCGCAAACAACTCACCAACTATGCCTTCGACCAGATTTTCCCCGGCTCCCGGCTTTTGGACATTCACGAATTTCTCTATGAAAAGAACGTTCAGGTGAAACAATCCGATGACGACGGCGGCTATATTTTCCACGAACCGTGCCACAGTCCTTTTTCGGTTTATTCCCCCACCGAAGTCGCCGCCAGCTTGCTGGGGCGGCCGACCAATCTGACTGGGCGCTGTTGTGGAGAATCGGGAACCTTTGCCGTCAATCGCCCGGAAATTTCCACCCAGGTGAAGTTCTCCAAGTCCGCCTCGATCGCATCGGCGTGTCAAACCAGCCGAGAGGTCACCGGGCAAGCACCGCAAAAGATGCTGACCTCGTGCCCATCTTGTCTGCAAGGCCTGGCCCGTTTCCAGACGGAAGTTGGGGTTCCCGATGCCGAGTTCCTGGTGGTGGAACTGGCCAAGAAAATGCTCGGCGACGATTGGCGCAAAACATTTTTACAAGACGCCCGCAATGGCGGAATCGAATACGTTTTGCTGTGAACCTGTGTCTGAAATTGACGCTTATGGTTCACGTTTGCGGTTGCGATTTGCGGCTCAGATAACCGTTTCCGTTTCGGCCTTGGGCGAAAAAATCATGCACAATCAACCAAAAGCATTTTCTTAGCGCCAAATTTCGCTCATACTCTGTATTGTAAATTTTGTGCACGCCTTGCGCAAAAGGCGTAGGTGGTGTTTTTTTCTAAGGTTATTCGATTTTGCAGCGTCTCTTTCTAGCCATTTCCGTGCTCACACTTCTTTTGGCCACTGTGTTGTTCGCCCCGCCTAGCCGTGCGGAAACGTTGGTGTGGGGCACGACCTCTTTCCCCCCCGGTTACATCACCGAAGGGCCGGACAAAGGCAAAGGCTACGCTGATCTTCTTGAACAGTTTATGCGCGAAAAATTGCCACAGTATGAGCATATAATCGTCGAATCCCCGAACTGGGAACGGCAGTTGCGGATGATGAGACAAGGCCCGCTGGTATGCACCTCGATTTTGTTTTATCGCCCCCCCGAAGACCGGGCGACGCTCAAGGGCTCGTATATTCTATCCGCTCCCAACAGTGTTTTTTTTCTCCATGACGTGGTGGTGCACAAAGACAATCGCCACCTGTTCGGCGATGAAGTCTCTTTCGCCAAGCTGCTGCAAAACCAAGACCTGACATTTGGATACAACCGTCCTTACGGCGTCGTCTACGATCAGATTTTAGCCGATTATATTGGCATTCCAGATGATGTCGCGTTTGACGCCCTGGAGTCGGTAACGCGCAATACATACCTTACATCCCGCAAAAATATCTTCGTGCGAAATGGGGCCAACATGATCGATGGCATGCTGGAAATGTTGCGCCGTAAACGCGTCGACTACATCTTGGAATACGAGGTCATGTCGCGGTACTACCAACACCAAGAGGGACGTGCGCAGGATTTGGTTGCCATCCCCGTGACTGAGGTCAAAAACAAGGTCAATCTCACCGCTTTTGCGTGTTCAGATACACCCGAAGGCGAAAAAGCCATTGCGGCCATCAATTCCGTATTAAAAAAATACAGAGAAACCGATGCATTTAAAAAGACACTGTCATTGCTCATTCCTTCCGGCCGGGATGATCTGTATTGGCGAGAATACGAAAAAATATTGAACATAGACGAATAAGGGCGCATCTCGGTTTTTCATTTACCCGCCCCTGCCCAGATGATCAGCAGACCAAATTTTTTAGCCGCTTTTTTGCCTTCCTTTTTTCGACACGACACAGTCAGTAAGAAGACCAGGAGCGAGAAGATCAATACAGACCCTTCAAATCGCACAGATCAACGTCCCAAAGTTGATGATCTGACACAGTGCCCCGATACGCAGAGCCCCTCCAACAGCGCAAGCTTTGGCTCGTCGCTGGCCGACTCAAGCGGTTTCAGAAAAAGCATCAGCATGCGCCTGCTGATCAGCATTCTCCTCTTCAGCTCCTTCATCACCCTCCTTTTGACGGCCGGGCAACTTTATCTGGACTATCGCCGCGACGTCTCCGCCATTGAACAACGTCTGAATGAGGTCCGCGAAGGCTATGCAGACAGCATAACCGCAAGCCTGTGGAACATTGATCAACAGCTTTTACAGAGCCAAATTGAAGGCATAGTCAGCCATCCCGATATCGCCCAGGCCACGGTTTCGGAAATCGGTCGTAGTGGCGGGACGTCGCTGGTCTTTTCTGCGGGGCGAAAGGATTCCGAAGTTCACATCTGGCGGGAAATTGACCTGATCGACCGCAGACGCGGGCAAGAACAGCATATCGGAATCCTCCGGATTGGGGCAACGTTAAGCGGTGTTTATCAACGCCTCATCGACAAAACGATGATTATTTTATTTAGCCAGGGTCTGAAAACCTTCATCGTTTCCTTTTTTATTTTGTATGTGGTGCATCAACTGATCACCCGCCACCTGATCAAGATTTCCAATTTTGTTTCACACATGAGCCTTCGCGATAAACTTGCTCCCTTATCGCTTGATCGCACCGCGCCCAAGCACGACGACGAATTTGATCACATGGTTGATGCTTTCAATGGCATGCAGATCAATTTGGAAGCCGCTTACGACCAACTGCGCCAAGCCAACAGCACCTTGGAAACCCGTGTTCAAGAACGCACCCATTCTCTCGAAGATCAGATTGTCGAACGACTAGCCATCGAAAATTCTCTGCGCGAAAGCGAAGAGCGATTTCGTGACGTCGCCGAAGCCGCGTCAGATTGGTTTTGGGAACTCGATGCCGATCTTGTTTTCACCTTCATTTCCGTGCGCATATTTGAACTGACCCAATTGCCCCATGATGCCCTGATCGGCAAAACGCTCCCCTACCTCATGGAAAAGGGATATCTCGCGATCAATGGCGATAACGCCGAGACTCTTCGGGGTTTGCTCAACGATCACCACCCTCTTCACGCCATTGAAGGGCGCATTCAAAGCGCCAACGGCAAGAGTTTTGATATCCAAATCGATGGCAAGCCTCTCTTTAATGCGGATGGTGTGTTTATCGGCTACCGGGGCGCTGGGCGCGATATTACGATCCGCAAAGCGGCTGAAGAAGCCATCAAACGATCACACAAAGACCTAGAGGTTCTGGTCGAAAAACGCACTGCAGAAGTGCACAAGCTTTCTCAGGCAGTAGAACAAAGCCCCATCTTGGTCGCCATTACCGATACCCTTGGGACCATTGAATACGTCAACTCAGCCTGCATGAAAATTTTCGGCTACGACTGCGATGCGTTGATTGGGCAAAATATGTCCATCCTTCAAAGCGGGTTGACGCGCACTTCAACGTACCGTGATCTCTGGCAAACCATTTCATCCGGTAACGAATGGTCGGGGGAAATTTTAAACAGCAAAAAAGATGGCTCCACCGTATGGATGCAAGTGCACATTGCCCCGGTTAAAGATGATGACGGCATCATCAGTCATTACATTGGCATTGAAGAAGATATCTCTTTGCGCAAGGAACACGAAGAGCGCATCCTCCACCAGGCCCAATATGATGACCTGACCAATTTGCCTAACCGCATGCTGGCGATGGATCGTCTTAACCAAGCCATTATCATGTCAAGCCGCAACAGCACCCAGGTCGCTCTGATGTTCATCGATTTGGATGACTTCAAAAAGGTCAATGACTCATTGGGTCACGAAGTCGGCGATGCGCTGTTGGTGGAAGCCACAGGCCGATTGCTGAACGCCGTGCGCGAGGGGGACACCGTTGCGCGCCAAGGTGGGGATGAGTTTCTGATTATCCTTGCCGATCTGCACAATCCCACCGATGCAGAACCCGTCATTAAAAAATACTTTCGGCCTTCACTGCACCCTTTGTGATCAGTGGTTCTGACTTTGTGATTTCCCCCAGCATCGGACTTTCCATTTATCCAAACGACGGTAACGACGCTGTGACGTTGCTGCGCAATGCCGATGCGGCCATGTACAAAACCAAAGAACAAGGCGGCAACGGCTACAGCTATTTCACCAACTCCATGAACGAAGAAGGTTTGAAACGTTTGGATATTGAGCGGCACTTGCTTGGTGCCTTAGGCAACAACGAACTCAGCCTAGCTTTTCAACCGATCATCGATGTCAAAACCAGAACGATCGTTGGCACGGAAGCTTTGATCAGGTGGAACAGCCCAACACTTGGCTTTGTCCCTCCCGATGAATTCATCCCCATAGCGGAGCGCACAGGCCTGATTGTTCCCATCGGTCACTGGGTGATGGAAACTGCCTGTGCCCAGGTCTCTGACTGGAATAGGCGTTTTAACGGCAACCTTGGCCTGGCCGTTAACGTATCGCCCCGCCAGTTTCGCAACCAACATATCCTGCAAACCCTTGATGACGGCCTGGCCACGGGATTGGCACCGGGCCTGTTGGAAATTGAAGTCACGGAAGGCCTGCTGATCACCAATAAGGCCCCCGCGGCCACCTTGCTGAACACCTTGAAAGAAAGAGGCGTCAACCTTTCCCTAGATGATTTCGGCACCGGCTATTCATCGCTGAGCTACCTCAAGACGTTGCCCTTCGATACGCTCAAAGTGGACCGCAGTTTTATTCGCGACATTGTCGACGATCCTGACGATTTGGCCCTTGTGACAGCGGCGATCAGTATGGCGAATGCGCTTGGCCTTAAAGTGATTGCGGAAGGTGTAGAAACGCAGGAGCAATTCAAAATTCTCAAGGCGCTCAACTGCCATCAAGTCCAAGGGTACTTCTTCAGCAAACCCATCACAGCCCCCCAGTTTGAGGCCCTACTGATGGAAGACAAAACATTTGGGCACGTGCAAGCGTAATACATAGCGTAATTCCAGTGGTCACCCTCCCGAGTCTATAATGCGGGGTCGCAAGTGCGAACAAGCGCCCCAATAGGCTAACAAGGAGAGTGACCATG
>JGI10211J34971_10003313_pt1 | contig 12937 bp, 12 predicted proteins | sample Etolagsediment_FD_34971 | JGI IMG/M metagenome (IMG submission 34971) | reverse complement strand
GGTCATCGGCGGGTGCTGTTCGATCGCCGCGGCCGCCCGGAAGAGTATCGTGTCGGTAATGCCGCCGGAGTCTACAATGTGTTTCACGCTCATGGACATCATGATGAGCAGGGCGCCGGGGAGCATGTTTGCCGCGCCCGAAAAAAACGTACGGGAAACGAGCTTTCCGCCCATGCGGTTCAGCAGCCCGGCACCCGTTCCGCCGAGGAGAAAAAAGAGCGCCATGAGCGGGAACGCAAGGTCCGACAGCGACGGAATTCGTGCGGTACCGATGATGAAGAGCACCGCGGCGCCCATGTTCGCGCCCAGCCAGATGAGGGCGGTCCGCGTATGAGGCGCGACTACGGGTGCCTGCGGAAAGGATTCGGCGACCCGGTCTTCTTCGGCCCGTTTCCGCTCCACCGAGAGTGCATGTGCCCGGACGAAAAGAAAAACCACCGCGTAAACGACGAGGAAAAAAATGATCCGCAGCCACGCGCCGGAAAAAAGCGGCAACTCGGCGATCGTCTGAGCTACGCCGATGGTGAACGGGTTCGTTATGGCGGCGGAAAAGCCGAATGCAAGCGGCAGCAGGCTCATTCCCAGGCCGGTCCTGGTGTCCCATCCGAACATATGTGCCATCGGGACAATAAAGACGACCAGCGGCACCATCGCCTCGAATATCCCGAGAATGGCCGCGTTCACCATGAAAAACAGTTGCAACAGCGCCATCAGCAGGAATCTTCGCTTCTGCATGCGGGCGGCGACGGTCTGCAACAGCGTAGAGAGGATATCGCCCTGTTCCAGCACGGTGAAGGAACCGCCTACGATTATCAGAAAAAGAATGATCGTAATAACCGTAATACTACCCGGGGCGTACAGGACTTCAACCGGCGCGGTAAACCACCGTCCAACCGGAAGAGTTGCGACGTCGGTGGTCCGGTACGACCCGGCTACTACGGCGCTTCTTCCGTCAATCTGGACGCGATCGTAACTTCCCGGTTGAATGACCCGGGTGAGAATGCCGGAAACGATCATCAATGCGAGGATGATCGTGAAGGCGAGGATGAACGCCTGCTTGCCGATCTTGATGCTGCTGGAACTCAATGGTCTCCTCCATGGAACCCCGTCGAGCACCTGGAGAGGAGTTCGGTATAAAAACGCAGGGCTCGTTCGATATTATCCCGATGAATATGTTCGTCGGTGCCGTGAATCGTGGCCAGGTCTTCCGGTTTCATCTGTACCGGTAAAAAGCGGTAAATGCGGTCACAGACGGTGGTGTAGTGACGACTGTCGGTGGTCATGGTAAAGAGGTACGGTACAACGGGTACGTCGCTCCAGACTGCGCCGATTGCCCAGGTGATCTGGTCGTAGCCGTCGCCGAACGCCGGGCTTTCGTTGGGAGCTTCATTGTTATCTGCCCGGTTTTCGAGTGCAACTTCAATACCGAAACCGGCGACGATTTTTCGGAAACGATCCAGGATCTGTGCGAGTGTCGTTCCGGGTAAAAGGCGCACATTGTACAGAACACTCACCTCTGAGGCGATCACGTTGGGCGCTGAAGAGCCCTGAATCATCGTGATGCTGCGCGTGTCCCGGATCATTGCGTCGGTCTCGGATGATCTGCTCAATACGGGCCGCACAATCGCGCCGGTGAATGGATACATACGCAGGAGTACTCCGGCGATTCCCGAACTCAATGTGCCGAGCCTGCGGATGAACGTTCCCACGGTAGGGATGATCCGAACCGGGAATCGTCGGCGTGCGATTTTTGCGCACGCACGGGCGAGGGCATCCGCTGCCGTCATCCGCGGCGGGTGGGCGGCGTGACCACCGGACGTCCTGGCCGTGAGCCGGACTATCGCATGCCCCTTTTCGGCCGTTCCGATCACCGCGACCGGACCGTCCAATCCCGGCAGAATACCGTCGGCGACTACCGAACCTTCGTCCAGCAGCCAGCCGAAGCGGATTCCGGCGCTTCGGAAGTGTTCCGAAAGAACGTGAGCGCCTTGCTCGCCGCCGGTCTCCTCATCACCGCCGAACGCCAGATAGATGTCCCGTTCCGGCCGGTAACCCCGTTCCAGGAGCGACTCCAGCGCCTGCAGAATGGCGGTATGGGCGGTCTTGTTGTCGAGGGCGCCCCGACCCCAGATTGCGCCGTCAAGCTCTTCACCGGAGAACGGCGCAACCCCGCCAGCCGGTATCGTCGGCAGGAACGACATCGTAATGCGCCAGCAGGAGTACCGGCCGGAGCCCTTCGCCGGGCTCCGCGGCGGGTAATCGGTAATAGACGGCGTATTCACTCAATACGTGGCGTTCACACTCCCGGTGTACCAGGGGAAATGCCTGAACGAGAAAATCCTGCCACGCGCGAAGGCGGCTTTTTTCCGCCTCCCGATCGTCGGGAGAGGCGACCGTCGCGATCCGGATAGCGCGGGAAAGAATTTCGGGGAGGCCCGTGTGCGGGATCGTCATTGGTACGGGATCGTCATTGGTACGGGTTGTCTTTGATGACCAACGCCGCAATGATATAGGCGATCAGACCGCCACCCGCCAGAACGGCAAAAAGAACCCACAGAACCCGTACGAGTCCGGAGTCGATACCGAAATATTCGGCGATCCCTCCGCAGACTCCAGCCAGTTTTCGATCCCGGCGGCTCAGATACAATTTTTTTGGTTGCATTGAACGTTGATCGGTCATGGAAGAATAGTACCGGTAGACCTCTCAATATGACAAGCGGTCAGGAACCGAAATAAAATTGACTGAGTCGATAAGGTCGGTTACCATGGTGACCAATGGGCCAGCGAAAATCGACACCCGTGAACCGTGAACGCATTCTCAACGTTGCCGCGAAACTGATTCGCGAACGCGGAATTGCAAACACGACGCTCGCGGATATTTCCGTCGCAGCGGAAATCAGCAAGGGAACGCTCTACTATTACTACGCCACGAAGGGCGATCTTATCTTTGACGTCGCCGAGCGCCATATGGACCGGATGACACGGAAGATTTTTGCGTGGCTGGAATCGAGCGGGAAGGAGCACAGTCCTCAGACGGTGTACCGGATGGTTCTGGATACGGTAATGCGTTCCCGCAGCCGGGGCCAGATCCACGTCTACCTGATCCAGGAAGCGCTCGCCGAGAACCCCCCGTTGCGCGAACGGTTCGTGCAGGAATACCAGCGGTGGCATCAGATTATCGAAGAAGGACTCTCCCGTGTGTACGGTGGTGACGGTGAATACGAGGTTATGGCCCAGGTTCTCATGGCAACCATCGACGGACTCATCCTTCAGCGTCTTATCGGGGCAAAAAAGGCTTCCACCGAGCAGATCGCCGGGTTTTTTGCGAGGGCAAGCGGCACACCGGCGTAAGTCGTGAACATTATCCTGTTCCGCCCCGACGAATCGATCGACTTTATCCCGGGTACAGATTTTCGTGCACGCCACATCATACAAACGCTTCGTTGTGCTCCCGGTGATACGATACGGTGTGGAACGATCGGAGGAAACCGGTTCAGCACTCGTATCCTCTCGCTCGATCCTGACGGCATTCGGCTGGAGCGCGTTGCCGGCAGCGAAACTCCGCCGATCGAAGGCGTACCACTTCACCTTCTGATCGGACACCCGCGCCCGCTTGTGCTTCAGCGTATCCTCAAGGACGTAAGTTCACTCGGCGCCGCCTCGATAGGGGTTTTTGCCGGGGAGCTGACCGAGAAAAGTTACTTGAGCAGCTCCATGTGGAACGATCCGGAACGATATCTCCTGGAAGGTGCGTCACAGGGGGGATTGACGACGGTCCCGGTGCTGCATAAGTATTATTCTATTGACCAGGCAGTGGCAGAAATCTCTGCAGGGACGACGATACTGGTTGCCGACCTTCCCGGTGGGCGGGAAGACGATCACCGGATAGAACGTCTGTGTGACGTACCAACGGTGTCCGGAAACAGCGGCTTGTGTATTGTCGTCGGTCCGGAACGCGGGTTTTCCCGCCGGGAGCGGGCATTTCTCACACCGTACGCTACCGTCTCGCTAGGCAGAACGGTATTGCGAACCGAAGCTGCCGTTATCGCCGTATCGGTCCTGTTGACACAACTGCTCCGAAGGAATGCCGGATAGTATGCGAATTCTAGTTGTTGACGATGATGTTGTTTATCTGGAACTTGCTCGCCGTACCCTGGAACCGGAAGGGTATACTGTCGTGGTTGCGGGGAATGTAACCGAAGCGTTGTCCTACGATCCGGGTACTTTCGACCTCGTGGTATCCGACTATTTTATGCCGGTTCATAACGGCGAAGTTCTTCTGGAAAAGGTCCGGTCAACCGGGAACTCCGCGGCATTCATCTTTCTTACCGGTAACGACGACCTCGCCTTCGCCGTGGAACTGATGCGTCGCGGCGCCGATGACTACATCCTGAAACCGTTCCGGCCGGATATTCTCATATTCCGTGTGAGCAAGGTTCTCAAAGAAAAAGCACAACAGCGACGTATCGAATTGATGAAGCGTGAGCACGACCTTCTGGACCTGGAAAACCGGAAACTCGTGAACTGGCGCCTTCTTTACGCGTCAAAGGACGTTCGACACACCGAGAAATTCGTTGAGAACATCTCTCGTAACGTTAACCAGGGCGGCGGGTTTATGTGGATCGATATGCTCGAAGCGACGATGACCGACCTTGATCCGGGTACCGTATCGGTTCCCCGCGAGGTAATCGATATGGTTCTGGGAGCAGGCCGGAATCAGCGGACAATTTTTGACGAGATTGCGTTTATCTCCGATCTTTCGCAGCAGAAGTACGATATCCTGGAGTTTCCCCTCCAGGATTTTGCCGGGGATATTGTCTCGTACGCGAAGGACGAGCTGGCTCCGTTATTGCAAAAATACGATCGAACGTTGAAAGTCGGTTCGATTCGGCCGACCGAGGGTTCCGTGAACGTAGACGTCACGCGGTTCCGGGAAATTCTGTTCGAACTTTTCATCAACGCGATCAAGTTTTCTCCTGCCGGGTCGCCGATACGGTTGGAGTTTGCGGTAAAAGACGAAGTGACGCGGCCCGTCCTGGAAATCGGTGTAAGTAACGTAGCCGGCCCGCAAAAATCCGGGGCAAGCGATATTATCACCGGGCTGCCGTACGACTTTCAGGAACTCGTGTTCGATATGTTCTTCACGATCGCCCGGTATCCTGAATATCTGGAAGAAGAACGATGGAAGGACGGTACCGGACTCTATATCGCGCGCCGGTACCTGAAAGATATGGGTTCATGGATTGTGGCCGGTAGTGGCCTTGACTATACTTTGAACGAGCCGTACGTGACGATGACGATCCGCGTACCGATACTCGGGAGGTAATGTTTGCGTGTTCTTGTGGTAGACGATTCGGTTTCAATGCGACAAATGGTTTCGATTATCCTGAAGAGCGGGGGACATGAGCCGGTTGAAGCGGTGGACGGTGTAGACGGCGCCGCAAAACTTGACGCGGCGTTTGACGTCGTGATCACCGACTATAATATGCCGAATATGTCCGGGATCGAACTGATACGTGCAATTCGCGCGGGGACCGTTCATCGTTCGGTACCGATTCTGATGCTTACCACCGAGAGTGAGATGGAGAAGAAGATGGAAGGGCGCGACGCGGGGGCGACGGCGTGGATTACCAAACCATTCAATAAAGAGCAATTGCTTTCCACGCTCGACAAGATCACCCGAAAGGTAGCGTTCTGATATGTTCGCGGTGAAGGCGAAACGACGGAAAACCGCGGCGGACCTCGTCGTTACCGGAGAACTCGTCTTCGAGAACGTGAAAGAATTCGCCGAAGTGTTCCGGACCGTGCTGGATAAACCCCGTATCTTTCTGGACCTTACCGGTCTGGATCGTGTCGACCTCGCGGGGCTGCAGGTTTTATTTGCCGCGCAGAGCGGCTCGTCACGACTGGGGTATGAACTGGAACTGAAGCTCGGGGAAAACGCAGCACGGATCGAAAAAATCACCAGATTCGCCGGACTTCGCATGTTACAGGAATCATCGACCAATGAATCTTGACAGTGATCCCCGAGAAACGTTCCGGGAAGAGGCGCACGATCTGCTCGCCGACCTGCTCGCCGACCTGGAACAGGCGCTGCTCGGGCTGGAAAGCGCACCGGGAAACCGCGATCTGATAGACCGGGCGTTTCGCGATCTGCACACCCTGAAGGGTTCCGGAAACATGTTCGGATTCCAGGAACTCGGGGATTTTGCCCACGCGGTCGAAAACGTATTCGTTCTTGTCAGGGACGGAAAACAGAAGGTTACATCCGGACTGGTGAGCGCGTCACTGCGGGCACGCGATCATATCATGCGCCTCCTCGAGGAAACCCCGCTTACCGATGAGGAAAAAAACGAGCAACTCGAAATTCTGACGATGATTGTGGGAGATCTCACAGAGGCGCCGCCCAAAGCTGCCGTTGTGACACCGCCCCGGGAAGTAGAGCGTACCCGACGGGTATTCCGCATAGCGTTTTCGCCGTCTCAAGAGACGTTTCTGCGCGGAACCGATCCCCTCGGGCTTATCAGCGAGCTCCGGGAAATGGGTGAACTCCAGGTAATCGGTCACAGTACCCGCGTACCCGACATCGCGGAGATTGATCCTGAACGGTGCTATCTCAACTGGGACGTGCTGCTTCTGACCGAATCGGACCGGAACATGGTCGACGATGTCTTCATTTTCCTTGATGAGGACTCTACCGTCGAGATTCAGGAAATCGACCCCGAGGATGCATTCGATTCCGAGGGCGGCTATAAACGCCTCGGCGATATACTCGTCGACCGGGGTGACATCACCAGCGATGAACTCGAGCGAATTCTGAAACGGCGCAATCAGATCGGGGAGATTCTTGTCCGGGAAGGCGTTGTAGACGAAGAAGAGATATCCAGTGCGCTGGAAGAACAGAAATTCATCCGTTCGATCCAGGATAAACGACCGCAGATCCAACGGACTACCGGGATCAAGGTCCAGGTTGAAAAACTCGACACCCTGGTGAATATTGTCGGCGAGTTCGTTTCCCTCCAGGCGCAGATCGCGCTGCGGGCAGCTCAGTCCGATGACCGGGAACTCATCGCTCTGGGTGAGCAGATGGAACGGCTGGTACGGGAGATCCGGGATCTTTCGATCGATCTGCACATGGTCCCGGTCGATACGCTCTTTATGCCGTTTCGACGGCTGGTACGCGATCTTGCAGCGGAGCTGGGCAAAGAGGTAGATCTCCGGATAACCGGCGCCGAGACGGAGCTGGACAAGAACATGATCGATGAACTGCGTGATCCGCTTCTCCATATTGTACGAAACGCCATCGATCACGGTATTGAAGCCGAGGCGGTTCGAATCGAAAACGGGAAAGACGCGCAGGGACACGTGGAATTATCCGCCCGGTATTCGGGCGCGCTGGTAATTATCTCCGTCGAGGACGATGGTGCCGGAATCGATGCCGAGCGGGTGCGAGCTACGGCGGTTGAACGCGGTATCGTCGATGCCGACGATCAGCTTGGCAACGCGCAGGTTCTGGACCTGCTGTTCCGGCCGGGCTTCTCGACGGCGAAAGGCACCACGCAGGTTTCCGGGCGTGGCGTCGGAATGGACGTGGTACGCAGGAATGTTGAAGCGCTGAACGGCAGCGTCTCGGTGACGACCGTCCCCGGACACGGTTCCCGCTTTGAAATGCGTATGCCGTTGACCCTCGCAATAGTAGAGGGGTTGCTCGCTCGTATCGGAGAAACGTTCTATCTGATCAACCTTGCGTATATCGTCGAGTGTCTGGAACACCGGAAGCGGCAGAGCGGAGTTACGCATGGAATGATCGACTATCGTGGATCGGTCGTACCGCTTCTGGACCTGCGAACGTTTTTTGACACGCCCGCCGGAGAAATGGGGCAGATTGTCGTCGTCGGCAGCGGAGCAGATCGGGTCGGCCTTGTCGTCGATGAACTGTTCGACAGTTATCAGTCCGTCGTAAAATCTCTGGGGAGACTCTACGACAACGTTCCCGGGCTCTCGGGTGCGGTATTTCTGGGTGACGGAACACCGGCTCTCATGCTCGATGTTGAGCGGCTCATCCGGATGGCCGCGGATTCGTGAGCCGTACCGCTCCCTGGTTCGGCGACGTCAGGCTTGTTACCGACCGGCTCATCGTCCGGGGCGTCACCCGCGGCGACCGGAAACGGATTATTGAATTTCTGGAGCGGAATGCCGCTTTCCACAGCCGCTGGGAACCAACCCGACCCGGCGATTTTTTTACCGATCGTTTTCAGCGCCGTCTCATGCGTGAACAGGCCGGAGACCCCTCCCTTCTGCAGCTCTATGTGTTCCCGAGAGAGGCGGAGAACCGCCATATTGTTATCGGGAATATCACCTTCTCGAATATCGTCCGTGGCGCCTTTCAGAGTTGTTTTCTGGGCTACAAACTGGATAAGGAGTGGGTAGGAAAGGGGTATATGACCGAAGCACTGCGTGTATCGCTGCGGCACGTTTTTGTTCACGAAAAGCTGCATCGTGTTGAGGCGAATATCATGCCGGAGAACATTCCGTCCCGGAATCTGATTGAGCGGCTCGGTTTTGTTGAGGAGGGGCTCGCGCGAAGATACCTCCAGATACAGGGTGTATGGCGGGATCATATTCACTATTCGTCCGTAGCCGAGGAGTTTCTCGAAGGGTGACGCGTGGCCACGATTCGGCTACACTACGCCGGTATGTCCATCAACAGGCCGGACCCGGTTGCGTTCGTTTCCAACCCACGGAACCGGAAGATCCACTTCATCGGAATCAAGGGAACGGGCATGGTCGCGCTTGCGGAGGTCCTTCACGCGCGGGGTGCCCGCATTACCGGGAGTGATGTACCGGAACACTTTTTTACCGACCGGATTCTCGACTCGCTGGGATTGACGCCGAGAAGCGGTTTTTCGGCCGACAATCTACCGACCGACACGGAAATCGTGATTCATTCGGCGGCTTACGGCGTCGAAAATCCCGAGATCGTGCGATCCGATGAACGGGGAATCCCCCGATACGTGTACCCCGAAGTTCTTGGCGCGTTTTCCCGTACGCGGATGAGCCTCGCGATCGCCGGCGTCCACGGAAAAACGACTACAACCGGTATTGCGGGCAGCATTGTCGCAGCGGCACAGCTGCCGGCCATCGTTATCGCCGGAAGCGCAATCGCCGGGTTTGGCGACCGTGCGACCGTGGAATATGGTGACCGTTACCTGATTGCAGAGACGTGCGAGTACCGACGCCATTTCATGGAGTTCTCGCCGACGGTACTGCTGGTCACGAGCGTCGAATCCGACCATCAGGATTTTTTCCCCGCACTGGAAGATATGTATCGCGCGTTCGTCGATTTCGGGATGAAAATTGCACCGGGCGGCTCTCTTGTCTACTGTGCCGATGATCCCGGTGCTACCGAAGTGGCTTCCCGATTGCGTCACCGGCGAACGGATATTACGTTTCGCTCCTACGGTATTTCACGAAACGCCGACGTCGTGATCCGCGATCGGCGACCGGCGCCGGGGAAAAACGTCTTTCGGCTCAGCGTCGACCAGGCGTCGGCCGCGACAGATTGGGAACTCCACGTACCGGGTGAGCACCTGATTCTGAACGCAGCCGGAGCGGTTACGGCAATCGAAGAACTTCTTCGGTGTGACAATCTCCATCTGGACCGTGATGCCGCCCGTGCGGGTGTCTCCGCATATGCCGGAGCCCGAAGGCGCAGCGAGATCCTCGGCGAGGTGAACGGGATTCTCGTTCTGGACGATTACGGTCATCATCCGACCGCAATCCGCAGGACCCTTGAGGGGTTCCGGGATTTTTACCCCGGCCGCCGACTCATTGTAGACTTCATGTCCCATACCGTCTCCCGTACTACGGCGTTGTTACCGGAGTTCGGTGCGGCTTTTTCCGCGGCGGATGTGGTAATCGTAAACGGTATCTATGCATCCGCGCGCGAAAAACTCTCGGACGGAGGGAAATCAGCGCAGGACCTCGTCAATCAGATTGCCGCGCACCAGCAGCCGGTATACGGTGAAGAGGATTTCACCAAAGCGGCCGAACTCGCCGAAACGATACTCAAGCCCGGAGATATTTTTGTAACGATGGGTGCCGGCGACAATTTTCGTGTCGCTGAACTCGTACTCCGGCGGTTGAAGGAGAAGAGCGCATGAAAAGCATGACTGGATACGGGTTTGCCGAAGAGCATCAGGAATCGCGTACCGTATCCGTAGAAATCCGCAGCTATAACAGTCGGTACCTCGATCTCGCGATCAATCTGCCTTCGTCGGTTGCGTCACTTGAACAGGAAATCCGGAGCCGGGTCGGCGCGAGGATACGTCGGGGAAAAGTCGAGCTTACGGTGCGCTTGCGGGATTTCAGCCAGGACCTCGAGATATCCGTCGATCCGGCCGGTGTCAAGTCGGCGTACCGGGCTCTTTTGGGTATCCGGGAAATCACCGGTATCACGAACGAACCCGGATTTCAGGACCTTCTGCAGATTGAAGGTCTGCTGCAGGTGGAACGTCACACCGATCCGACCCGGTATCGCGAAGTCCTTGTCAGACTCGTGGACGAGGCGCTTGCCGAACACGCACGTGCACGCGAAAGCGAAGGGGCGGCTACCGAGGCCGACATCAGGCGACAGCTTGACCGGATCAGGACGATGACCGGAGTCTTTCGAAGCAACGGTGCAGAAACGGAAAAATCGATCTTCGAGACGATACGGGCGCGTTTTCGTGAAGTGCTGGGCGACGAAGCAGACGAGGGCAGAATGTATGCAGAAGCCGCTTCGCTTATCGTCAAGTATTCGATCAATGAAGAGATTGTCCGACTTGACAGCCATCTTTCGTTTTTTGACCGGACTATCGACGAAGAGGGTGCGATCGGGAAAAAGCTGGACTTCGTCTGCCAGGAGATCAATCGCGAAATCAATACGATGGCCGGAAAGGCGTTGCGGGCCGAGCTGCAGAGTGCGGTAATCGAGGCAAAAGACGCGCTGGAATCGATCCGTGAGCAGGTTCGGAATATCGAGTAATGGAGGCACAAACATTGTCGAAACCACTCCGCATCGCCATATCCGGGAGGAGCGGATGCGGGAATACGACGGTCAGCAGGATGCTTGCCGAGAAACTCTCGATACGGCTCATCAACTATACATTTCATTCAATGGCCGATGAGCAGGGAGTAACGTTCGATCAGATGTGCGCGATGGCCGAATCCGACGATGCGTGGGACCGACACCTGGACGAGGAACAGATCCGTCGGGCCCGGGAAGGAAGCTGCGTCCTGGGCTCGCGCCTCGCAATCTGGTTCCTGCACGAAGCGGATGTAAAGGTGTATCTTTCTGCATCGGAGGAGGTACGCGTACGGCGGATTCAGGAACGGGAAGGTGGCTCATTCGAAACGGTTCAGGCGGCGACGGCGGCACGCGACAAACGCGACCATGCACGCTATTTACGGCTCTACAATATCGATACGACTTCGTATACTTTTGCCGATCTGGTAATCGATACCGAATTCGCGACACCGGAACAGATCGTGGGGACAATTGTCGGATATCTTGAAACGCGGTAAATTCCGTTGCCGGATCGGCCGAAAATAAAAAAGGAACTATGTCTACACTGCAAAAAACGTTGCTGAGCATACTCATCTCGACAGTTCTGACAACCGGATTTGCAGTGGTCGCCTATTCAGGTCTATTCGATTATATCGATGAACGGTTGTACGACCAGCGCATCCGTGACAACACCGCGGCACTGCTTGAAGAGTCACAGTCTCTGGTCGTTTCATATCTGGGATCCCTGCGTGAAGGGTTGACCGGGTTCGTCAATAACCGATCGATACGGAACGCGTTCCTGGTGAACCAGAGCCGGGATGATATTCAGCAACAGATTCAACTGATCGCACAGCTTCAGTCACGTTTTCCCGAAATCGACTATCTTCGGATCGTGGATACGAGCGAAGGAAATATCTGGCTCAGCACACTGGATAGTGATATCCGCGATCGTACCGATTTACGGGTGGAATACGTCGCGGTCGAAAACGCCGACCCGCCGGTGTGGCGCCCCGAGCAGGCAGGTGAACTCCCGTCGACTCTCTGGGACGCCCGACGGTCGGCTCTCCGGATTGCGTTGCCGGTGGTTGACAATTTCAATATTCCCCGCGGGTACGCCGTTTTCTGGATTCGTGTTTCAGGAATCTACCGGACGCTCGTCGAGAACAGCATTATCGGGCCATCGAACCGTGTATTTCTTACGGCCGAGGACCGGATTGTAATCAACGGGCGGCGCCACTTCACCGAGAAAACCCTTGCGGTCATTGACGAGGGTGCCGGACAGGATGCGGTTGCACGATATATCCAGAGTGAAGTAGGCGAGGACTTCGCACTGGAAGTCCTGCCTGCCGGCGCTAACATTCCCGCGCTCGTCTATCTGGTAAATCAGAGCGATCTGGAGATGGCGGCGTCCCTCCACTACGCACTTATCGCGGCATTATTCGTTACACTTTTCCTGGCCGCGTATCTCGTGCTCAATATTCGACAGGACCCTGTGGTCGTTGTCAGCGAGCGATTTCGCCGGTTCCAGCATACCCTGGTTCGCGATTATATCCACGAAGGGTACGCGATCGACTCTGATATGTGGAAACGCGAGATCGATACCCGGAAAGAACAGATCGAGCAGCGACTCCAGAAGGGTATTGGCCGTCTGAGTGACGAGCAGAAACAAAAAGTCGACAAGCGGCTGGCAGCGAATTGGGACGAACTTACCCGCATGGTCGGAAGCGGGCGACCGCAGACGACCACGGCGCAACTGGAGCCGGTAAGCCTTGCACAAATAGAATCGATCATTCAGCGGACGCTCGAACAGTACGGGCAACACGTCGTATATGTACCCGCAGCTTCAGAGGCTTCCGGCGAACCCCCGACAGCGAAACCCGTTTCGGCGGG
>JGI10211J34971_10003309_pt1 | contig 12947 bp, 11 predicted proteins | sample Etolagsediment_FD_34971 | JGI IMG/M metagenome (IMG submission 34971) | reverse complement strand
GGTTATGCTGTTAACGTCCGTAACTTCGTTATTCCACGTCTCCGTGGTGTAAACGTAGAGCAGGACTACGAGGTAATGAACCAGCGTCGAGTAATCGTTGCTACTCAGAACCTTGGCTTTACTCAGCTTGCAGCAGACACTACTAACGACAAGTCAGTAGTTAAGCTTCTCTGCGTAGCTTAATAGCTAGCTAAATAAACTGGGGAGGGTTTCCTCCCCAAGTTTTTACTAATTGATTTATTATGGCAGATTTAATTACTCTTGCAGAATATAAAGAAATAGAAGGAATCGCAAGTCCTAAAGAAGATTTACGTCTTGCAACTTTAGTTCCTTCCGTGAGTCAATTAGTAAAAACTTACTGTGCTAATAGTCTTGTTGACTATTACTCAACCAATAAAGTAGAAACTTTTAGTATCGACTGGAACACTCACATTATTCAATTAACTGAGAGTCCTGTAAATACTGTAGTTTCTGTAGAGAAAAGAGACTCCGTTACAGACAGTTATACTACCGTGGCAACTACAGAATATTATCTTGACACTTCGACGGATAGTATACTTTATGTAACGGGGTCTACCTACAAAAACTGGCCTCGTGGACCGGGGTCGGTAAAAGTTACGTACACCGCAGGTTACGAATCTTGCCCCGCAGACTTAAAACTCGCAGTAGTTGATTTAATTACCTACTACTTGAAAGACGAGCATAAAGAGCGAAGAACCTTGGGCGGCGCAAGTATTCAAAATCAAGGCTCAAGTAGCTTACGGGATAGCGTTGCGTTCCCAGACCATATTAAGCGAGTGCTTGATATGTATAAGAATTTTTAATGGCAAAAGCAGATTTACAAAGACTATCTGACGAGCTAGAGAGAAAGTTATATGCCAATTCTGAAGAGTATCGTAATCTTACTTCAGATTATAAAGTTCACTCTTTCAGGATAGATGAAGAAGATTTAATAAAGCAAGTTAAAACCGAATTAAAAATGAGGCAAGGAGGTTTCGGAAAAAATCTCCCTCCTTCTATAGAAGAAATTGTAGAAAGAGAAGTTCCTCTTATGTGTCAAACTCTTTTTAGATTATTTGACCCTTCAAGAGCAGTGTATAAAAGGACTACTACTAAAGTTGCTCCTACAAAAAGAATAGGAAGCACTTCAAAAAAGTTTATCTTTGTTCTTGCAGCAAAACCTGGGGAAAATAAAAGTGTTTTTGATGCATTTCGCAAAAGAAAGCAAGCAGCACAAAAACCTTTAGTAAAAGCTTTGGATGAAGAAATTCAAAGATTAAATAAAGAATCCTCAGACAGCCCTTATGTAGGATTATTTAGAAAAGACGAGCGTACTAGCCGTAAAACAGGAAGAAAGTATACCGTAAATGTTGTAGATAACTTTTTAGATATCGGACATGAAGATAAAAGTGCAGTGTTTCTTCAAAGAGGTAGAGAGGCTGAAGCAGCTCTACTTCAGTTCAGCGCAGCAAGTGACGCTGCTCAGTCTTTTATTAGTGAGCTATTACAAGACTTTAATGTAGTCTTAACTCCAGAAAAAGGAAAACGAGGCACTATACGAACAGTAAGAGCTACTTTACAAAGCAAGTGGTTTAATAGAAAGCAAGCCAAGATTGAAAAAGAACAAAACGAAAAGATTGAAGAAATACTTGCAAAACTTGCTTCTCAGATAGAGTGGGAAAAGGAAGAAAGTTCAGACTCTCCTCTTCAAGTAATAGAAAAACGAATGCTAAATGATTTACTTTTAATTGTAAATGATAATAAAGCAACAAGAAGAGCAAACTTTAAAAAACAAAAGATAAAAGATCCTGTTAAAAAACCAGTAAAAAGTAAGTCTAGAAGAGCAAAAGCAAGTATTGCCCCAGTAGTAAAAGATAGTAAAAAAGTAGTTGTAGGCGGAGGTTCTGCGGGCCAAAGAAATCAAGAATCTCAGGTTTCTATAAGCGTACTACTTGGACTTTTAAATAGGGATTTAAATAAAGTTGTTCAAAGGAACATGGGGTTTCCTGCGCTAGAAAACAGAACAGGAAGATTTGCAGGAAGCGTAAGAGCTGTAGATGTTACAATGACTCCAAAAGGCTTTCCTAGTATAGGATATACTTATGAAAGGAACCCTTATGGAGTATACGAATCTTCTAGCGGAACAAGATTTTCAAACGCTGAAAGAGACCCTAGAAAATTGATAGATGCTTCAATTAGAGAAATAGCGGCTCAATATATGCAAACTAGAATATTTACAAGGAGAGTGTAATGGTTGACAATAGAAATTATACCTCTCGAAGATCAAATATACTGCGTGCTTTAGTAACGAAACTAAAAGATATTGATGGGTCTGGAGCATTTTTAAGTGATTTAGCTAATAATGTTGAACCTCGTCTAAAGTTTTGGGACGAAATTGCAGAATTTCCTGCTGTTCATTTAAATGCGGGCCCAGAAACTAGAATCTACCAAGCAGGCGGCTATAAAGATAGATTTTTAAGTGTAACAATTCGTTGCTATGTGTCAGACGATGAAGATGCTACAGAAGCATTAAATGTTTTAATGGAAGATGTAGAGACTGTAATCGAAAATAACTCTAGATTAAAATATTATGACGCTATGAATAACGAGTATAATGCACAACAAATTACCGTTGTTAGTATTGTAACTGACGAAGGAGTTTTGGAACCTTTAGGAGTTGGAGAAATTCAGATAGAGGTTCGTTATTAGAAAATACTGGCACGAACAAATGTTCACGTCCAAGTCTTTTCAAGTTTCATAGGAGATAAACTATGGCAGTCGATACTTTATATTTTAGTAGAGACACTAAAGTGTACGTTAAAGTTGGCTCTGCAGTCTGGGAAATCCCTGTACTTGACGGATTCAGCTTTTCACAAGCAAATAACTCAACAGAGGTAACTCTTGCCGAAATGGAAGATACTTCTGGAAATAGTAAGCGTGGACGACGAGTATTTAACGATTCACTCGCACCAGTAGAGTGGTCTTTTAGCACATACGCACGTCCTTTCCTTTCTGCAGCTTCTGATACTGCAGGTAATGCAGATAAAGATGGTACTCGTAACCATCACGCTGTAGAAGAAATTCTTTGGGCTTTGATGGCCGGCGCGGCTACTTACACAGCACCTACTAGTTCTGTAGCTGCTGCATTAACGGGTGTTACTTACAATGATAACACTAGTCCCGTCTCTCTTGCGACGGATATGACTATCGTAGACTTTAATAGCTCAAACAAGTCAACTTTGGGTACTGCAGAAATCTTCTTCTCTCTCGATGACGGTGGAAGCAATCCCGTAGTTTACAAGTGTACTGATGCAGTTGTAAATGAAGCTTCTATTGACTTTGATGTAGACGGTATTGCAACTATTTCTTGGTCCGGCTTTGCTCAGACTCTTGCTGAAGACTCTAAGCCAACTCGCACAGTATTTGAAGCAATCAACTCAACAAACAACTACATTCGTAATCGTTTGACTCAGCTTGCAATTACTGCAGGTGACACAAGTACTTTCCCAGGTTCTGGCAGTGGTGTTTATACACTAACACTTACGGGCGGAAATATTACAATTTCAAATAATATTTCATACTTAACACCAGAGACATTGGGGGCTGTAAACTTACCAATTGGTCACGTTACTGGCGCTCGTTCAGTAAGTGGTTCGTTTAGTTGTTATCTTGGTCTTGATTCTAATACAAACACAGGCACTTCTACAGACTTCTTTAACGATCTAACATCAAGTGCTGCTCGTACTAAAGTCGTAAACAGCTTTGACTTAACTTTCAAGGTTGGAGGAGATACAGCAGAAACTCCTGTTTACCACTTTAATTTCCCAACGGCTCACTTCGAGATTCCTGCACACAGTGTAGAAGACGTAATTTCAATTGAGACAAGCTTCCAGGCACTACCCTCAACAATTGGCGAAACTGACGAAGCTACTATTAAGTTTCACGGAGTTACTCCAGACTAATAAAAATAATGATTTACAAGGGGCTTCGGCCCCTTTTCTTTACTCCTGTAAAAAATAACTCTTGACATCTCACCTCCTTTCACCTATAATTACAGAATACAAATTTACACTCTCAAAGGACACAAAATGAGCGATTCACCTATTTCTTTAGCGAGTCTTATGACTCCTAGCAAAACAGTTTCAATTGACTTTCCAGGTTATTCTGGTATGTCAGTCGATGTGTGCTACTTAGCTCGAGAAGAGCTACTTAAACTTCGTAAAAAATGTGTTAGCACAAAGTTTGATAAAAAGACTCGTCAACCCGAGGAAGTACTTGACGAAGAAAAGTTTCTTGTCGAGTATTGTAAAGCAGTAATAAAAGGATGGAAGGGCTTGAAGTTTTCATACCTAGAAGAGCTTCTTTTGGTAGATGTCTCGGCCTATGATCCTAATGATGAGCTTCCTTACACGCAAGAAAATGCAGAGCTTCTTATGAAGAACTCAAATGTATTTGATACGTGGGTCACTGAAACAGTAGGTGACCTTGAAAATTTTACTGGGAACAAATAGAGGAGATTAACTCCCTATTAAATCGTTATGTAAAAGAATCACAGTCTAACTTCGATGTAAAGAAGTATTTAATGCTGTGTGAACAACTAGGCCAAGAACCAGACCCTACTAAAATGCCGCTCGAGCTTTCGGATTTTCCCGAAGAAGTTCAAGTGGCATTTTTTATGTTTAGTCTGTTACCGGACCATTGGGAAGGAATGAGTGGAACATATATGGGAAAATATTGGGATGGGTTAGACTACTTTTTTAAAGTATATGAAGTAGAAAATCAAAAAGTAATTCTGTATTTAATGAAACTATATGAAAACATATTAGTTTCTCACAGAGCAGAGCAATCAGAGCAAAAACGAAAAGCAGAAGAGCGTAGAGCTAAAAGCGGCGGAAAAACATACGCCCATAATATAAAAGGCTAATGGCAAAGAAAATTACAATTGATATTGAAGTCAATGGCAAGATGCAGAAAGCCACTGTGTCTGCTAAAAAGTTACGATCTGCTTTAGATGACGTAGACAAAGGACAGAAAAAAGTAGGTAAGTCTGCAGGAGAGACTGATAGACGACTAAAAGGAGCTGCGCAAGCTACTGCTAATGGAACAAAAGAATTTGCAAAAATGTCCCAAGGCATGGGAGGCTTAGTAGGTATTTATGCAACTATTGCAGCTCAAGTATTTGCAGTCACAGCAGCTTTTCAGTTCTTAAGAAATGCTATGGAGTTTAGCAACCTTATAGCAGGTCAAGAAGCTTTGGCTGCCACAACAGGTATTGCTTATAAAACAATGACTGGAGCAATTCAAGACGCAACAAATGCTCAGTTAGGCTACCAAGCAGCCGCTCAAGCAGCAGCAATAGGTACTGCGTCAGGTCTTTCTGCAAGTCAATTAGAAGGGCTTGCCAGAGCAGCAAAAAATGCTTCAGTAGTTTTGGGAAGAGATTTAAATGACTCTTTCGATCGCTTAATACGAGGTACTACAAAAGCTGAACCAGAACTTTTAGATGAATTAGGTATTGTGCTGCGTTTAGCGCCCGCCACGGAAAAATATGCTGTTGCGATAGGAAAAGCAGCAGGAGACCTTACAGCATTTGAGCGAAGCCAAGCTGTAGCAAATGAAGTCTTGGAGCAAGCAGAGCGAAAATTTGGGGATGTAGAAAAACGAATTGATCCAACAACTGCTTCTCTTAATCAGTTTTTTAAAGCATTCGAAGATATAAAAAATACTATTCAAACTACTATTGCAGGGCCTATAGCAGCTATTGCTTCTTTTTTAAGCGATAATATAGTAGCCCTTACAGGTGTTCTTGCACTATTTGCTACAAGTATTGCTCGTCTACTACTTCCTAACATTGCCGATTGGAGAGCTTCTTCTGTCGCAACAATCGAAGAAAATAAAATACGTCTTGCTGAACTGCGTGCATCTCTTGATGCCACTAGAATGAAATATGACGCTTTAAGTGTATCAGAAGGAGATGCTCTTAAAAGAGGCTACGCTCTTATGGGAGCTAAAAAAGCTCCTAATACAGGAGCAGGCGCATTTTTAGCTGGCAACGTATCTGGAGGCAGAGCACGAGCAGCTGCAGACAAAGCGTTAAAACACGCAGAGAATCAACTAAAAGAAGGCATAAAAACTCGAACAGGATTGTTAAAGGATTTTTCAGAGACAGAAATAACAGAACTTCGCAGAACTTACAATATACGAGCGGGATTGTTGGATGCAGGAGACAAAGATTTTAAACGTTCTATGGACGCTCGAAAATTAGAAGCAAAAATGCTCGGGCTAGAGCTAGAAACTCAAGGAGAAAAAGCAAGTGGTGCATTTGCTCGAGTTTCAGGAGGAATAGCAAGAGCTGTAGGGCTTTTAGGAAGGTTAGTAACTGCATTTAGCCTACTAGGGCTAGCTTTTAGTGTTGTAACAAGTATTTTTGGTTTCTTCAATAAAGCTAATGAAGAAGTTCAAGAAATGAATAAAGAACTAGATAAAGCTACAGAAAAATTTAAAACTCTAAATAATGAGCTTAAATTAGCCTCTACTTATAGAGAAGGCTTTGTTGATATAGGATCTGCAGCTTCAGGAAAAGCGGGTTCAGTTATAAGCTTAGATATTGAAAGTACTATTAAAAAAATGAAACTTCTTGAAAATGAAACTGCTCAATCAGCAAAAGGGTTCGACAACTTTAAAACAGCTTTAGGAGTAACTGCAGAAGAAGCATTTAAATTAGACGAAAGATTCAAGCCTTTACTCGATGCCCAACAAGAAGGTAGAGCTTTACGGGTAGATGAAATAAAACAAGTTCGCCAAGTTGCAAATGAGTATGGAACTTTGTATAATGCTTTCAGTCAAGGAAAGCAAATGACAGATGCTACAAATGGTGCTGTAAGTAAATTAATTGGAAACTTGCAAAAACCTTTCGGGTCAGAAGCGCTAAATGCTATTTCGGCAGAGTTAGATAATATAAATGCAACGTCTGTCACATTAGGAGAAGAACTGACTGCATTAAATAAGAAGGAGCCAAAACTTACAACTTTAAATAGCGGCGTTGCAATGTTTAACGATCAGCTTGTTAAGTTCGACGACAATGGAAAAGCTCTTACAGAAGGCGCAAAACAATTTGTAGAAGCACAAAAAGCTCATACAGCAGCAGTAGAAGAATCAAATGAAGAGCTACAAGAACAAGGAAAAAGAAAACAGTATTTACTTAAACTTCAAAAAAACTTAAACGCCGCAGTAATAAAAATTAAAGAATTAAGAGACAACGAAAACACAGCTCTTCTTGAGGCTGCAAAAATGAAAACAGTAGGTATAACTATTGACCAAAAACAAGCAAATATAGATGCCGCTAGAAAAGAAGAAACTGTTTCTACAAATAAACTAAAAGAAAAACAAGCTTTGTTAGATGCTCAAATTAAAACCATATTAGAAGAAGTTGGACAAAATGAAGAAAAACTGTCCGAAGAGAAAAAAGGGCAGCTTGCTACCGCAAGACTCGCATACACTCAGACAGAAGCTGATATAAATTTACAAAATGAAGCAAATAGATTGGCAGAGCTTCGTAGAAAAATAGAAGAAAGAAAGTTAGAGTTTCAAAAAGTACTTAATAAATTAAAAGAAGAAGAAATAGCAAAACAAATTGCATTAAATGAAGCTACTTTAAGAGAAAAAAGAATTCGTGCAGGATTAGGAGGGCAGTTTGGATTTAATCAAGCAGGGGCTGCAGCTGAAGCACAAGCACAGCGACTACAACAAAATATAAATACAGCGATGCAAGCAGAAAAAGCAGCTATTGCTTCGGCAGAAGAAGCTGCAGATGCATACTTAAGCGGACAAGGTACGCGCTCCGGAGCTTTAAGTGCTATTCAAGGTATGACTTCAAGCATAAATGCACGACGACAAGCACAGCTAGAGTTAGAAATATTTAATGATAGAGGAAATGCTTTAGTTCGAGAGTTACAAACTCAACTTGAGCTAACGAATGCACGCAGAGCAGCTCTTTCTTTAAATCCTATAGAACAAAAGTATCAAGAGTTTTTAATTAGTGCAAAGTCTAAAGGCATAGTTTTAACTGAGGAGCAAAAGTCAGCTGTGCAAAGTTTGATAGAACGACAAGAAATTGCAAATAGACTATTAGCTGCACAAAAAGATATTTACACGTCTATTGAGCAAGGAATGACAAGTGCTTTTACTTCTATAATTGACGGAACACAAAGTGTAAAAGAAGCATTCTTAAGCATGGGACAATCTATATTACAGGTTATTGCAAGAGTAATTGCTGAAATGGTGGCTTTAATGATTCTTAGAAGTATTATAGGATTAGGAACTACTACTGCAGGAGGCGGAAATGTTGTTCCCGACACAACAGTACGAGATAGATTTGGGTATGTAACTCAAACAACTGCAAGATATGGAGGAGTATTCTCAAACGGTAAAAAAGTAGAAGGGTATTCTGCTGGAGGAATTGCAAAAGGCTCTCAAGCAGGTTATCCTGCAGTGCTGCATGGTACAGAAGCAGTAGTACCTCTTCCAAACAATAAATCAATTCCTGTAGATTTACGGGGAGCAGGACAGCAAAATAACGTAACTGTAAATGTTGCAATAGACGGGCAAGGAAACGCAAAAGAAAATAGTCAAGCCGACAGTAATGAAGGAGCTAATCTAGGGTCTGCGATTGCAGCAGCAGTACAAAAAGAACTTTTAAATCAAAAACGTGCAGGTGGAATACTTAATCCGATGGGAGTATCATAATGTCTACGTTCAGTTTTACAATCTCTGCTTCTGATGTGAATAGTTTAAAAAATACTACAGGACAGTCCGCGTTTGAGGCTACAGCGGATCGAGGAATGACTCGAGCTTCAAAACACCGTGTATTGACAGCAAAGTTTGGAGACGGTTATGAACAGAGAGTTTTAGACGGTATAAATACAAAAGACGATTCTTTTAATTTATCTTTTAATAATCGTACTGCTGAAGATATAAACTTAATTGCTGCTTTTTTTGATGATAGAGCAGCAAAAAATTTCGACTTTACGGTAACAGATACTTTTACGGGCGGAAATCTTTCTAATACAACAATAAAAGTTGTGTGTGATACATACGACATAAACTATGTTCGAGAAAATTTTCATTCTCTTACATGCACATTACGAAGAGTATATGAGCCATGAGTGATATAATTGATACAGTACAATTGCAAGAAACTGACAATGCTTTAATAGTATTATTTGATATTACTTTACCAAGTGGAACAGTAGTAAATTTTTTTGATGGTCTTGATGACGGTACAACAAATATTTATTTTCCTCAAAAAGAAATAGACGGCTCTATATACCCATTGAAAGAGTATATAGCAATACCTATACAAATACAAGGTATTGAATTTTCAAGTTCTGGAGCCTCTAATAGGCCTACGTTAAGCGTAGCAAATATACCTGTTCTTTCTAGAAATATTTCTAATAATTCTGACGGCATAGACGACGAAGAAAGTATACTTGATATATTAAACTCTGAAGGAATTACTAATAATGAAGACTTGTTGAATTCAAAAGTTGTAGTAAGAAGAACTTTATTATCTAAGACTTATACTTCTTCAGATTCCGCTCCTAGCTCTTCTCCTGTTGAGTTCCCTTCTCAAACATACGTAATTGATAGAGTATCTTCAGAAAATAACGTATTAGCGGAGTTTGAGTTAGCAACCCCTATGGATATAGAAGGAGTTCTTTTGCCAAATAGAGTTGTTATTGGAAAATACTGTCCTTGGAAATACCAAGGACATTTTTACCCTGACAGGTCTCAAGATCCTGTAACAAATTCTAAAGACGGAGGTTGTACTTGGCCCTTAGATAGTAGAGGAAGATTTTTTGACAAAGACGATAATATAATTACTAAAAATATATCTTCTATTCCAACTTACAATTCAAGTACTCAAAACACTTCAAGGTCTGTAGGGTACAAAACAAAAACAGTTAGAGACGGGCACACAGAGATATGGGAAGCTATAAGATCAGTTCCTGCAGAAACATTTAATGGGCAGCATAACCCTACTACTTCTAGAGGATATTGGAAACGTTTAGATGTATGTGGTAAAACTTTAAACTCTTGTAAAATTCGTTTTCAGGGAAATAACTCAAACGAAGATTTAAATACTTCTTATGCACTACCGTTTGGAGGTTTTCCAGGAGCAAAGCAGTTTAGATGATAGAAGAAATTAAAGCACACTTTGATGCAGAGTACCCTCAAGAAGGTTGTGGAATAATTGGGATAGTAAAAGGTAAAAAAAGATGGTTTCCTTGTAAAAATGTAGCAGAAGGCAAAGAAGACTTTATTATGTCTTCTGAAGATTGGTTTGATGTAAAAAAGCAAGCAGACATTTATGCAATTGTTCACAATCATATAGACAGTAGTAACGAACCTAGCGAAAATGATATAAATAATTGCAATGCACTCGGAGTACCGTACTATATTTTTAGCTATCCAGACCTAGAACTAAACATCTTAGAGCCAAAACAAAACTTTAATCCTCTTATAGGAAGAGATTATAAATTTGGTGTTAGCGATTGTTTTGAAGCTATGAGAGATTGGCTAAGTAATGAAGGTATAAACATACCAAAAAGAGCAGCATTCGAAGACGATTGGTGGTTAAAAGGATTAGATTATTTTACTGAAGAAGTAATAAATGAATGGGGATTTAAAAAAGTAACTTTTCCTCAAAAGAATGATTTATTGGTCTTCGCAGTAGAAAGTTCCGTTGGAAATCATTGTGGAGTTTACTTGACAAATGATATATTTTTCCATCACGCAGAAAACAGACTTTCTTGTAGAGAGTCTCTTTACCCTTTCTGGGGTAAGCATCTTATAGGAATATATAGACATGAAGCGTAAAGTATATTTAGAAGGAGAGCTTGGAGATAAATTCGGAAAAGAATTTACTATGAATGTAAGTTCTTTTTCTGAAGTATTTCGCTGCTTAGAGTGTAACTATCCTGAGATACGAAAGTATTTAATAGATTGCCAAGAAAGGAATGTAGGTTTTGTGTGTAAAATTGAGGATACTCCTTTAAATAGTGAAACAGAACTTTTACTCCAATACGGAAAAGGGGATATGCTAATCACGCCAGTTCCTGCAGGTTCTAAGGGAGCAGGAAAAGTAATTCTTGGAGCTGTTCTGATTTATCTAAGTTTTCAAATACCTGGATTTTCAGCAGCAGCAAAAGCTCTGGCGGCAGGAACAAAAGTAGGCGCATCAGGATATGCTGCTTTAACAGCCACTGCTCTTGTTGGAAGTATAGGTGTAAATCTTGCAATGACGGGTATTTCAGAAATTTTAGCCCCCGACCCCAGTGTAGACAACGACCAAGATGAAAGTTACCTGTTTCAAGGTACGGGACAAACTCTTATTGAAGGAGACCCTGTTCCAGTTTTATATGGTAAACTCAGGGTTCCGGGAAGACCAATAAGCCTCCATGTTCGAAATGAAAGATTAAATTTTTACGATCATGGCGGAGTCTTAATGGACTCTCCTGCTGATACCGATAATCCAAACACTGTTCCAGGCCCGGGAGACAACCCAGAATGGCCCCCAAGCCCCATACGTAATTTACCGGGTTTTTAAAGTAAAGGTATATAAATGACAATTAACATTCCTACTACAGATTTTTTAGGCAGTGGATTAAACCCGAACGGACTAACTCCTCGAGGAGCGACTGCGCAAAATGTAAATGTAACTGATTTAATTTGCGAAGGTCCAATTCGAGGTTTAGTAAATGGAAAAGCTGGACTACACTTAGATGATGTTTCGGTAGAAGATGCAAATTTTACTCAATTTACTTCATATCAGCCTCCTGGAGATGCTCAAAGTTTTTCCGGAAATGTAACTTTTTCTGGTACGGCTGTAGGAACACTTTCTGATGAGTTAGATATATCAGAGCTAGAGCTCGATGAAAACTCTCCTCGTTCTATTACTCTGCAAAACTATAAAACTACGACTGCAACAGTAACAAATACTACAGTACCCTCCTCTGGCTCTGGACTAATACTTACTTTGACTGCGACTTCGGGTACTCCTTTTGATACTACTTGGAACTCGGGGGACCAATTAAACGGAAAAGCATTTGCTACTGTTTATTTAATTCAAGACGATATTTCAATCTTAGGTTTTTTCTATGCGGGCGTCGGAAATTCTATATCTGTTATAACATGGGGTGTAACTCCTCCTACAACAGGTACTTTTACTGTAGTTGTTGATTATACCATAAATATAACAAATATTAACTCAGCTAATAACCAAATAACTTTAGCAACCTCTCCTGCTTCGGGGTCGTATAAATTTATTATCGGAGCACAAACTTCAATTGATGACAATGGAGAAGTTGCAGCGGGACAATCGTCTGTTGTTAGTAAAATTCATAAATTAAATATTGATTTTAGAAAAGGAGACCTTTATCAACCTGTTACTTCTTCTACAGGAGGAGTAGGAGGTGCTGTAGCAGTCGTAGGAAACACAAGTCTTATTAGCGGACCTCAAGAATTAAAAATTATAAGTCAAACTCTAGCAGACAGTCTCGGAGTTACTATTTTTGATAAAAATGGTCTTCCGAATATAAATGGAAGTAAAGATTTTCCAGGCAACCCAGATTTTTCAGTAATGGCAGATTCAGTTACTGTTTTACCAAGTAGTGCTTTTGGCTTAGACACTGCGGTAAAAATTACAGAAGCAGATGAAATTGGGTTTAGTATAAAGTATCCCGCATTTCAAGTAATTAATTTAGAAAAAGGTGACAAGGAAACTGCATACGCATTTTATGTGATGCAGATTCGTTTTGAACAAAATGGTTCGTACGGTTCTTGGAAAAGTTTATTTCCAGGAGATACTTATGTAAGGCATTCTGCAAATACAAATGCTCCTGTCTCTTTTGACCATGATATAAACTTAGATGGATATAGAAATATAG
>JGI10211J34971_10003308_pt1 | contig 12950 bp, 7 predicted proteins | sample Etolagsediment_FD_34971 | JGI IMG/M metagenome (IMG submission 34971) | reverse complement strand
CAGCCGGTCCGAGCCACAGGTCATAATGGACGCCTTTGGGGACGGGGCCGTCAGGAACTACCTTCCAGCCGTCACGTGGCTTGTAGCAGAGGCCCTTGGCCATATATATATCTCCGAGCCCGCCGTCGTGGATGAACTTCATTGCCTGTCGGACATTTTTGCTGGAGCGGCCCTGGAAGCCAACGTAAACAACACGATTATATTTGCGGGCGGCTTCAATCATTTTTCGGCCTTCAAAGATGTTGTGCGAGCAGGGTTTTTCGACAAAGACGTGCTTTCCCGCCTGGCAGGCCCATATAGTAACAAGGGCGTGCCAGTGGTTTGGGGTGGCTGTCGAGATGGCGTCGATGTCCTTATCCTCGAAGACGCGGCGAAGGTCATACTCGGTGTTGGGAGTGTAACCCTGGCTATCGGCAACCTGCTTGACGCGGTCGGCATAGAGCCTTTCGTCAATATCACAGAGGGTTTTGACCCGAACGTTAGGAATTTTGGCAAATTCCCCTATGTGGTTACCGCCGCGTCCTCTGATACCTATGACGGCCATATTGATGCGGTCGTTGGCACCGATGACACGACTTCCCGGGGCATACGCGACTTGCGGCCCAGCACAGGATGCCAAAGCACCTGCAGCCAGGACACCGGCAGCGGTTTTCGTACTACGGTCAAGGAATTTACGACGTGAGATTTTTTTGGATTTGGAAGCCATTTCTTTCCTCCTTAAACTTAATTATTGTGGTTAAGAAATTTTTTTGTTCGGCAAAAACCATATATACGGCCACAGTTTCACATTCCAAAATCTGATTCTGTTTGCTATATTAATAATCTTGTTATGGTTGTCAAAGATAATTTTACAGTCGGGGAGCCGAGGGTGGAAGAAAAAAGAAGAATAATGCCAGAATAAAGCTTGAGCACAAAAGACAAACGAATACAATAACGACACGGATTTCAGCAAATACAATAAGTAAGAAGCCCTGGTATGCGGATGTTCAGTTGGAGATAAGGATATGGCTATGACGAGAAAAGCGGGCCTGGCAGCCCTGGCGGCTGGTTTGATGGTTATCTCGGTTTCCTGCGCTAAAAAGGAGACTACGATGAAAAAATTCACAGGGGCCAAAGGCGAAGTGAAGCTGATGACACTCGACCCGGGACACTTCCACGCAGCGTTGGTGCAGAAAACGACGTACGAACAGGTCTCACCTACGGTGCACGTGTATGCTCCGAAGGGGCCGGATGTCAAGGACCATCTGAAACGAATTGAAGGATTTAATACGAGGGCGGAAAAGCCGACCAGTTGGGAACAAAAGGTATATACCGGCGATGACTTTTTGGAAAAGATGCTGATAGAGAAGCCGGGCAACGTGGTGGTAATATCAGGTAATAACAAGAAAAAAGCCGAATATATCAAAGCGTGCGTGGAAGCGGGGCTGAATGTGCTGGCGGACAAGCCGATGTGCATCGACGCCACCGGCTACAAGCTTTTGCAGGAAGCATTCGTACTTGCGGAAAAGAAAGGGGTCCTGCTTTACGATATTATGACGGAGCGCTCCGAAATCACAACGGTTTTGCAAAAAGAGCTGGTGCACAACAAGGAGCTTTTCGGCGAACTGCAAAATGGGACGGTGGACGACCCGGCGGTGGTAAAGGAAAGCGTGCATCACTTTTTCAAATACGTATCGGGCAATCCGATTAAGCGGCCGGGATGGTACTTCGACACTACGCAGCAAGGCGAGGGAATCGTGGACGTGACGACGCACCTGGTGGATTTAGTGATGTGGGAGTGCTTCCCGGGAGAAGCCATTGGTTACCAAAAGGATATTGAGATAAAGAAGGCCAGACGCCGGCCGACTATGATTACTCGCCAACAGTACAAAAAAGTAACAAGACTGGACGAATTCCCCGATTTTCTTAAAGAAAAATTAAACGACAACGGCGTACTTGGCTGTTATGCCAACGGCGAAATAATCTTTACTGTGAAGGGTATTCATTCAAAAGCAGCAGTAAAATGGAATTTCCAGGCCCCTGAAGATGCGGGTGACACTCATTATTCGATTGTGAAAGGCAGCAAGGCGAACGTGATTATCCGCCAGGGTAAGGAACAGAACTATCGCACGGAGCTATATGTCGAGGCAACGGCAGGTACGAGCATGGATGAATTTTCAAAAGCAATGGGAAAAGCAATCGCCGAGCTACAGAGAAAATACCCAGATGTAACTTACAGCCAGAAAGGCCCTGCCTGCCACGTAATGATACCCGACAAGTATCGCATCGGCCACGAAGCACACTTCAGGGAGGTTACAAAAAGGTATCTGAAATACCTGGCAGAAGGGAAGCTGCCGAAGTGGGAAGTTTCAAATATGAAAGCAAAGTATAACATAACAACAGAAGCGCTGGAGCTGGCAAACCGGTGAGGAAGGAAAAATATCAACAGTGAAACATAGTATTGTCAGCTTACTTATAGGGCTGCTGGCATTTGCAGGAGGCTGCCAGACGGGCCCCAAAGTGGCGTTTGTAAGGGGCGATAACAAAATTGATGTGATTATTGGGGGAGAACATTTCACGAGCTATCTTTATGGAGGCGAACATTACAAATTAGTCAATGGGGCCGACAAGCACGACAAAGGCTTCCTGGCCAAGCCGGTTCTGTTTCCTGTAAACACGCCTTCGGGTATTGGGGTGAATCGCGGCTACCCCCTGCTGGAAGTGGAAAGCGAAGAAAAAGACCATCCACACCAGGTTGGCATCTTCTTCGCCTGCGACAAGGTTAACGGCAACGGCTTCTGGGAAAATACTACTTCTTTGCCGCAGATAAGACACGTAAAAGTGACAAAAATGAAACCCGGCGCCGGCAAAGGTAAGCTCTCGACCATAATGCACTGGGTAGGCAAGAGCGGGCAAACATTGCTGGAAGAGAACAGGGATATGGTATTTGCGGCAGGTGAGGACGAATATACTATTGATTTTAGCATAAATCTTACAGCCCAGGATAGCAAGGTGGTGTTTGAAGATACCAAGGAAGGTATGTTTGCGATTCGGGTCGCTGACTGGCTACGAGAAGATGACGGCAGCGGTAATTATTTGAGCTCTAACGGCGACAAAAGTCCGGTCAACAAAAATATATGGGGCAAGCGTGCCCAATGGGTGCGTCTGCAGGGAGAAAAAGACGGCAAAACAACTGGTATTGCCATTTTTAATCATCCGACGAGCGTGAACTATCCGACCTATTGGCATGCGCGGCCTTACGGGCTGTTTTCAGCCAATCCGCTGGGCCAGTATGATTTTGAAAAGAAACGAAATCCGGAAAGCGCAAAGCGGCTCAATTTTACGCTTGAACCGGGCGAGACGGCCCATTTTGGCTTTCGAACGATTATTTACGAAGGCGATAGAACAAAGGACCAACTGGAACGGCGCTTCAGGGAATTCATAAAATAGCAGCAGGCACCAACGATTCCAAATGGCAGTATGTCTTTGCTGTAACATCTCGATATCGTGAACTTTTCGTTTTTTTCTCTCGCATCACACCGGCTCTTATGTTATTATGCTGTGTTATCTTTGACCGTTGAATATAAACCAAAAGATGAATTGTCTTCTTCGGGCAGGAGCAGGATTGTGCAATCATGCGAACGCAATAGTAGCGCAGAGTGTGTGGCTTTGCAAAAAATAAAGAAAGGGAAAGGTTGTATCATGAAAAAGAGCATATTCGTTGTGGCAGTATTAGTGCTTGTGGTAATAGCGCTGGCAGGACCGACGAAGCCCAAGGTTGAGCTCGTAAAGGGTGACAACAGGGTTGACGTGACAATCGGCGGCAAGCTTTTTACGAGTTATCTTTTCGGAGATGAGCTGCCCAAGCCGGTCTTAGTCCCGGTGCGTACGCCGTCGGGTATAGAAGTGAGCCGCAGGCACCCGCTGGTGGAGCTGGAAGGCGGAACCGATGACCATCTGCATCACGTAGGTATTTTCTTCACAGTAGATGGCGTCAACGGCACCAAATTCTGGAACAATGTCAAGCCGCCGCCTCAGATAAAACACATAAAGACAACGGAAACGGCTGGAGGAGTAGGCAAGGGTAAGCTTTCGACAATCGCTCACTGGATAGACAAGAAGGGCAAAGTGGTGCTGGAAGAAAAGAGAAGTATGGTCTTTTTGGCCGGCGAGCATGAAGGTGAATATGCTATTGATTTTGTTATGGACCTGACGGCCAAAGACACCACGGTAACATTTGAAGATACCGAGGAAGGCGTGTTTGCGATTCGGCTGGCAGACTGTCTGAGAGAAAGAGGCTCAGGCGTCCTGCCGAGACTCGGGATGCCTCTGCCGAAAGAATCTGTTTCAGGAACCGGCAGGTACTTCAGCTCCAACGGCGATGAGACGGCGAAGAATGTATGGGGTAAGCGCGCCCGATGGGTCGCTCTGCAAGGCGTAAAACAAGGAAAAGTGGTTGGTGTCGCTATTCTCAACCATCCGGAGAGCATAAACTATCCGACCTATTGGCATGCGAGAAATTACGGTTTATTTTCAGCCAATCCTCTTGGACAGGGTGATTTTCAAAGACAGAGCAAATATAAGAAGAACCCCGTGATACCGCTTCGGCTCACGCTCAAGCCGGGCCAAAGGGTGCACTTCAGGTTTCTTGTGATTGCCTATGAGGGTATAAGGACGAAAGAGCAGCTTGAGGAAAGATTCAAGGTCTTTGCGAAGTCTGCGAAGCGGTAAAGACTGAGGGGGAATTTGCCCTGATACAACGATAGCTGAGGATTTTGGGCCAAATGGGCGGGATAATCGGCGTTTTGGCGGCATGTCTTCGGCGCAAAGTGTGGAAATTATCGAAAGGTGCGTATATAATCGCTTGTTCGACCGTGTAAAATTGCGGGGAGCAGGGTGGTTGTGCATAAAACTTGTGGGCCCGCACGTCTAAAAACTGGCATGTGAACATCAAATTAGAGGTGTTGTAGAGGTTTTTTTGAAAGGGAAATGTTATGAACAAGAAAGCGATGTTGATGGTGGTGTGCCTGTTGTGTACCGGGCTATTTACAGCGGACACATTGCAGGCCCTCGAGCTGGCGGACCTGCCGTCCGCTGTGCAAGAAACAGTAAAACGCGAGCTGGGTAGTGCGCATATTGATGAAATTGAACGTGACACGGAGGATGGTAAGGTTGTTTACGAGGTCGAGGCGGAAACGGCCGATGGCCGAGAGATTGAGCTTGAAGTGGCTGAAGATGGAACGCTGCTCGAAAAAGGAGAGGAAGTCCGCCTGACAGAGGTGCCCGCGGCGGTACGCGCGACTATTGAACGCGAACTGGGCGGCGTCAGCCCGGAGAAAATTGAACGCGAGACCGAGAAAGGTACAGTTTGTTACGAGGTCGAGGCGGAAACGGCCGATGGCCGAGAGATTGAGCTTGAGATAGCCGAAGATGGAACGCTGCTGGATAAGGATGTCGAGGATGCTGACGACAATGACGATGACGAAGGTCACGACGATGACGAGGGCGGTCCTGAGGTGGGCTTCAAGTATGTGCCGACCGGCCTGCAAATCACAATCGGCGGAAAACCTTTCGCTTCGTACTATACAGGAACCAGCAAGACCCCGAGGCCTTATTTTGCCCACGTGAAGACTCCTTCGGGCGTTCAGGTGAGCAGGAACCATCCTCCGATTGAAGGCAAGGACTCGATGGACCACGCCGAATACCATCCGGGTATCTGGCTGACGTTCGCCGGTATCAACGGAAATGATTACTGGCGACTGAAGAAAAAGACCGAGCATGAAATGTTCATCGGCAAGCCGCAAGGCGGCCCCGGAAAAGGCAGCTTTACCGTCAGCAATTTTTATCTTGACTCACGTGACTCAAGCGGCAACAGAATCGCCCATGAAATATGCAAGTATACAATTGTTGCCCGAGAGAATTACTATCTGCTCATCTACGACAGTACGATTTCATCCGACGAGCACGAACTTCGTTTCGGCGATGACCAGGAGTATGGCTTGGGTATTCGCGTCCAGACTCCGATTGAGGAGCGTTACGGCGGACAAATTCTTAACGCCGACGGGCTCACAAAGGTAGAAGAGGATCCCAGCAAGAACCCGGAGAACCTGTATGGCAAGGCGTCCGACTGGTGCGACTACAGCGGCGTGATTGATGATACGCTTATCGGTATGACCGTAATGCCCGACCCGAAGAATTTCCGCCGAAGTTGGTATCATGCTCGCGACTACGGTCTTATCGCGGCCAATCCATTCGGCCGCAAAAAAGTGGCAGGGCTCGACCGCCAGGACGTTCTGGTCAAGAAAGGTGAAAAATTCCATCTCGGTTTTGCTGTCGCGATTTATTCGGCACCCAAAGGCAGTAAGATTGACCGCAATGCGATGTACCAAGATTACGTCAAGGCAATCGGCGCAGAACCGAAGTAAGTCCGTTTAGAGCAATGCTTCAATAACCGGATTTTGGTGCTTGAGAATCGTCGCTATGGAAAGGGATGAGCGATAAAGCCAATTACGCGCAGAGATTTTGTTAAAGGCTCTGTGGCTGCGACCGTTGCGCTGGCCTTTGCGACTTCTGCATCCGCGAAACCCCGCAAGTATCGTGTGGCGGTAATCGGCAGGACCGGGCGGGGCGACTATGGGCACGGGCTTGATGAGGTCTGGAATGATATCGAACAGGCCGAAGTTGTGGCTGTGGCAGACGAAGACGCCAGGGGCCGTGCCAAGGCGGCGAAAAGGGCAAAGGTCGAAAAGACGTACGCCGATTATCGCGAGATGCTCCGAAAGGAGCGGCCTGACATTGTCAGCGTGGCTCCCCGATGGATAGACTGCCATCGAGATATGCTGATTGCCTGTGCGGAGGCCGGAGCACACGTATTTCTCGAAAAGCCAATGTGCCGAACGCTGCGCGAGGCGGACGAGATAATTGCTGCGTTCGAGAAGAAGGGTCTTAAACTTGCGGTAGCACACGAGCGGCACTACAGTCCGACAATGGAGCTAATCTGCGAAATGGTCCGCGGGGACAGGATTGGGGACTTGCTGGAGCTTCGCGGGCGCGGCAAAGAGGATAAACGAGGCGCCGGTTTTGACCTTATGTGCCTTGGGAGCCACACAATGGACCTGATGCGGCTGATTGCCGGCGACCCGTTGTGGTGTTTTGCCGAGGTGCGGCAAAAAGGAAGACGGGTTACCAAAAAAGAGGTGGTTGAGGGCAGGGAAGGTTACGGGCCGGTAGCAGGCGATGAGATAAATGCGATGTACCGGTTCGACGGGCTTGCAGTGGGATATTTTTCATCTCACCGGGCACGATATGGTATTGGCAAGCGTTGGGGAATTGGGCTTTACGGCAGCAAAGGGATAATAACGATAGGCGAGGGCGGTGACAGGCCGAGAACATCGTGGTTTATCGAGGACCCAACTTGGCAGCCGGGCCGAAGCAAGGCAAAGTGGCAGCAGATAACCAGTGCTGGTGTAGGCAAGACCGAGCCGATTAAAGATGTCGAGAGCCACGAGCGGGGCAATCGCCGTATCGCACTGGGTTTAATACGGGCGATAGAGACAGATACGCAGCCGAAGTGCAGTATGTATGACGGTCGAGCGGCTGTGGAGATGATAATGGCAGTGTACGAATCACACCGCGTTAGAGGCCCTGTGCCGCTGCCGCTGAAGAATCGTGACCATCCTTTGGGCCTGATGTAACAGGTTATTGGATTGAACTGATTTAATGTTATTTTAAGGAGATTAATGATGAAAGGCATTTCACGCAGAACTTTTATGAAGCGTTCGGTGGCTGTTGGTGCCGCGGCAGTTGCGGTGGCGCCCTTTTCCCGCGTGCTGGGGGCAAACAACGACATTCGCGTGGCGGTAGTTGGTTTTCACGGCCAGGGCCGCGGCCATATCAAGGGTTTTCACAGAGCGGAAGGGGCGCGCGTTGTAGCACTTTGTGATGTGGACGATAAGGTCATAGCCGGTCAAGTCGAAAAGTTTGAGAAAAGCAACGAAAAGGTCAAGGTTTATACCGACTATCGCAAAATGATGGAAGATAAGTCGATAGATATGGTTTCTATTGCGACACCAGACCATCATCACGTACCGGTGGCGGCGCATGCGATTGTTGCCGGCAAAGACGTTTACGTCGAGAAGCCGCTTAGCCACACGATTGCAGAGGGGCGCCTGCTGGTGAACCTGGCCCGCAAGCACAATAGAATTGTCCAGCACGGCACGCAGTCGCGCAGCTCGGAAGGCGTCAGGGAAGGCATCGAGTTCGTCAAGTCCGGCAAGCTGGGCAAGTGCAGGATGGCTAAGGCGATTAACTGCCAGAGACGGGGTAAAATCGGTCACAAGCCGGACATCGCAACACCCGATTACGTTCACTATGACCTTTGGCTTGGCCCTGCCCCGAATAGAGCTTTTAACGAGAACCGCTATCACTACAAGTGGCATTGGTGGTGGGACTACGGCACGGGTGACACCGGGAACGACGGCATCCACCAGATTGACATTGCTCGGTGGGGTCTGGGCGGTGGAATTCCGAAGGCCGTCTCGTGCAGTGGCGGACAGTTGTGGTACGATGACGACCACGAGACGCCCGATACGCAGATGGCCGTTTTTGAGTACGACGAAGGATTCGTCGTATTTGAAATGCGTTTGTGGACGCCGTACAAACAAGAAGGGCACGACAACGGTAACATCTTTTACTGTGATGACGGCTGGGTATCGATTGGCCGCCGCGGCTGGAAGGCCTACTCGAGGAGGGGCGAGGAAATCGGCGGTGCGGGCCGAGGCGACGAGGACCATAAGGGCAACCTGCTCAAGGCCGTGCGCAGCCGAAAGGTCAGCGACCTGACCGCCAATGTTGAGGAAGGACATCGCTCGGCAATGATGTGTCATATGGCCAACATTTCGATGCGAGTGGGCCAAAAACTCCACTTCGATACTGAAAAGGAGCAGTTCATCGGGGATGTTGCGGCCAACAAATATCTAACCAAGAATCGTCGCAAAGGGTGGGAGCTGCCGAGACTTTAATTTTATCGGAAAGTATCCTGCTGACTGTTGATTTAAGGTAAGTAAAAAGATGGACTAAGAGGGGCACGACTCAGGTCGCAGCCCCTCTGAAACTATAGCAAATGTGATAGCGTCAGGAGGCCTTTCTCCCGGCCGGCTCAGACAGTTGCTTTCGGTATTTTTCGATGAGATTCAACAGTTCCATCCGCTTGGGATGTTCGGGTTCCAAATTCAGGGCCATCTGCCATTGTGCAATTGCCTTGGTGTATTTCTGGGCCTGCTCGTACGCATAGCCGAGCTTCAAATGCAGCGACGCAGTCTCCGGACTCTCCTGTACCGCCTTGGCCAGAAAGTTGATGTATTTATCGAACTGACCGGCTTGATTATGTCGGTCCGCCACCTTCAGATAGGCATCGACCAAAGCGGACTTGTATGTGGCTTCATCCAGGGTTATGGCTTTTCCCAATAATTTGAGATACTCATCGTATTGGTGGGCGCCAAAAGCCGACTGTGCGTAATAGTAATAGAACAGTGCTTTGTCTTCCCTGGGTATCGTTTTTTCGAGTTTTGTGAACATCTGGTGCGCTTGTTCATACCGGCGACCATTCAGATAGATGTTTGCCAACAGGAATTGAATGTCAGGCGTCTCGTCGATACCGTCTGCTACGGCCTTGGCTACCTGAAAGACGGCACTTTCTTTCGGTGCAGCGCCGAAGAGGTTTTTTTTGCCGGGCACGGGCTCAATCAAATACCAATCGCCGCTTATTGTGCCCGACTTACCCCCTTTGACCTTAACCTGTGAGACTTTTCCAAAGTAGTTTCGCAAATTGAAAAAGGCCGAGCCCAGCTTGTAGTGCAAAATAGGAGTTTGGACTCCGAGCCGCAGAGCCGACTGGTAGGCCTCGGCTGCCAGGGCAAAGGCATTGCCCGCCAGATAAATGTTGCCAAGCTGATAGTAGTCCGAACCACTTTCAGGATTCAATTTTACGGCCTCTTCGAAGTGCTTGCGGGCTTGCTTGTAGTCGTTCAATTTGTACCTGGCCTCAGCCAGCAGGTGATAAGTCGGATAGTCGTGACGGTACTTAAGCAGCGGTTCGAGAACACTCACTACGTCTTCCCACTTTTTCTGTTTCGCGTAAATCTCGGCGAGCAACTGGCCGGCTTCGACGTGGTCGGGCGTTGTCTTGATAATACCGGCCAACAGCTTTTGAGCTTCTTTTTGGTTTTCCGCATAGTAGTAGGCCCGGGCAAGATACAGCCGGTAGCTTATCTTGGTCGCGTCTTCCTTCACCGCCTTTTTAAGCCGTTTGATGGCCAAGTCGTACCGGCCCTGGAACAAGGCCTCGCGTCCATCCTGGAATTGCTTTTCAGCCTCTGAGATCTTGACCGGTTCTGCATTTTTTATTGGCGCCGCAAGAGACAATCCCGAGTAACTTACCAGCAGACCAAGTATTGCCATAATGACTAAGATATGTACCCGCATAATCACATCTCCTTAAAAGACATTAAAAAGCAAATATTAAAATGTAAAAATCTCGTGCTACGTAGCGAAGACTACTTCGCAGAGTAGCAAAGGAAGTCATCACCGCCGCCGTTTTGCTTCGCCTGCCCCCGCGTCTCCCGACGCGAGTCGGGGCGGCGGGCAAAATCGAAGCAGCGGGGGCGATTCCACAATTTTGATTTTTAATCTTTGATTTTTGCATTCTTTATAGTCTGTAAGCTTTAATCCAGTTAATTTGTTCGCGTGCTTTCTTAAGCATCGGGCCTCTCGGGAAGTTATTGATATAATTAGTATATGCGTCCATCGCATTTACCCACTGGCCCAAATGCTCATAGTTCTCCGCGACTGCAAACTGGGCCTCGCCGGCCTTCGGGCTGCGACGGTAGTTCCGCAGGAAGGCCTTATAGGCCTCGATGGCCTCGGCATATTCGCGCTCGCGCTCATAGTGCCGGGCAATCCGCCAGCTCGCGTCTTCGGCGACACCGGTGCCACTGAACTGTCTTACGATTTCCAGCCAGGCAGCCATAGCGGCACTCGCATCCTTCAACTGCTCGTCATATATGGTCGCCATTCTCAGCAGTGCATCGCCTGCCTTGTCGGCACCGGCAACCTTCGATGCATCCTTGTATGCACCAACTGCTTTGCGCAGCGCAGCGTTGACCTTGTCCTGGCGGTCAGCCAGTTGCACAGCCGTCAGGGCTTCGGCAAAGTAGACGGCTCCTCCGGCTTCCAGTGAGACATTAGTTCCAAGCTCCGTCCGTTGTCCCGCCGCAGCCTTCGCTTCTGCCAGTTCAGCCTTTTTGTGCTTACCAGCATGTTTCAGAGATGCGATGAGCTTGTCCTGCTGGCCCCGCTGCCGCTCACGGAACTGTTGCACGTTGAAGTAGGCCTGGCGCTGAGCAAACTCTCCGGCTTGCTCAAGCGTCTGGGCGCGAGTCGCCCCGGCAAGCTTATTTGCCTCGTCCTCATAGCTCTTGCCCACCATAAAAAGGGCATCGTCGGCCAACGGGCTGTCGGGGTACCGCCTCCCTACGGTCCTCAGCGCTTCCCGCGCCTTGTCCATTTCTCCCATAGCCACATAGGTCGTGCCCACGGCGTAGAGAGCATCGTCAGCTAAATGGCTTTTGGGCCAGTCCGCTGCTACTTTACGATACTCTATTATCGCTTTGACCCGGTTGGACAACTTATCCAACACTATCTTTGCAATCTGATACTGGGCATCAAATGCCTTGCGCTGCTCCTTTTCATCCACCAGCGTCTGGTATCGGATAAGGTCCTTCAAGATAGTGACCCGGCGTTGCGCTTCTGCAGACCTCCTGTCACCCGGATAATCACTTTGGTAATTTTGGTACCCTTCCATAGCGTCGCGCCACTGGCTGAGGTTAATGGTGCATTCCGCAATGGACCATTTGGCCTCCCTAACCCAATCGCCCGTGGAGAACTCGGCTATGACGCGGTGATAGGCGGCAATGGCGTCTTCCCAGGCCTCGTTGGATTGGTGGACCTGACCTATCATCGTCAAGGCCTGGCCTGCCTGCGGATGACGTGGAAAGCTGTCCACAAACATCTCCAGCACATGCAGCGCCTCGACCCAGCGTTTCTTATTCTTCAACCGAACACCGATTTGGTAAATTGCGTTCTGGATATCGATATCGTTTCCACCGCGGGCAACATTAACTTCCTGATAGGCCTCCGCAGCCCGAAGCGGCTGTTTCAGATTGTTCTGATAGGTTTGAGCAATTTTCAAAGCCGCCTCCTGAGTCAAATTGTGCGTGGGGTAGCGAATACACAGGGCACTCCAGACCGTAATCGCCTCGTCATAGTACTCTCTATTTGCCAGCTCGCCTGAGATGCCCCACAGCATCTTTGGTATCGTTCCAATCCTGGGGTGGTCGTAATACTTATCAGCCAGGCCCAGCAGTTCCTCGGCGGCGCGTACGTACTGGCCGCGGGCCAACGTGGGGCTGAAAGCATCAACCACCCTGGCCTGTGCCAAGAAACTGTTGGCGATGTCCCATTGCGCCTGCTGCAGCAATGCCCGCTCCTCCGGGAAGCCGGTTATAACACCAGCCAGCTCATTACGGCCCTTATTGAACCGGCGGGACGCCTCCACCAGCATCGATTGCTTGGAGGACTTGTCCTCGACCGGCTGGGCGGCCCAGGCAAGATAGTCGCGGCCAATGCTCAGGCGAAGCTGAGGAAGCTCTCTGTCAGTCGGATTGTCTGTCAGGAATCGCTCTGCCAGTCCAGCCGCCCGCTGCCATTGGTTCAGTGTTCGCCAGTGGTCAATCATAACCTTGATTTCGCCGCGGCTTTGCTCAGCGGTGCTCGTCTTCGGGTATTTCTTGCGGATTGCCTGGAATACTTCGTAGGCGGCGTTGATTGCTTTTTCCTGGCGAGCGATTTCCTCATCAGGCAAAACCGGCGGCTGGCGTCTTGCCTGCCCTTTTCGAGGCCGACGCACCGGCCGG
>JGI10211J34971_10003305_pt1 | contig 12952 bp, 25 predicted proteins | sample Etolagsediment_FD_34971 | JGI IMG/M metagenome (IMG submission 34971) | reverse complement strand
GATGATAGAAAATCGCACCTCAACGGTTGTTAAAACGGGCGTCGTGACAAAATTATTTTAGTCACCAATCAAACCGTTAACCTGTCAAAACTTTGACGTTCAAAGTGTCAAAACTTTGACGCTTGGGAAACGACCGTCAAGTTATTGACGCTTATCTTCAAAAATGTATAGAAACGGTGTCAGTATTTTGACGGTGACAATAATTGTCACTCGAAAAGTAGGGGAGGTGTACGATAATACTGAAAATAATTTGTTTTCCAAAGCATTGAATTTATTACATTTTCTGCAAAAATTAATAATTAATTTTGTATTAACCAAAATAAAGGTTGACAATTATTGTCACTGTGTTATGAAATTGTATACAGTCATAAACCGTATAAGAAAGGAGGTTTTACTATGGGAGTTTTTGCTTATTATCCATTTATTAAACTTGGCCTGGTTTGGATGGGCGCAACCGGACAGTGCATAAAGGCCAAAAAAGCCGCAGGAGAGACGATCGACGTTTGGGACTGGTTAGAGTGCGGGGTAGGTGCTTTGAATTCAATAGAGGCCGATCTTGTGCCACTGCTAACAGAAATAGCGACGAAGTCAAACAAGAAATAGCGGCGCACATCAAAGATCATCACAATGATCTAAAAAAGGAGGTGAATGTATCATGGCGAAATTATCACCAAGCGAAGTAACAGAGAAACATGCAAGACGGTTGAAAGGGTCAATCGAAGATATGAGGGCAGGGATCGAAAGGGTGACGGCTTCTCCTACGGCAGCCGCCGCAAACAAACAGGATAAAATGAAGGCAAAAATAAATGCCGCCATTGACTCCGGTAAGTGGGCGGCCGGCCTTCGATCGGTGAGCCTGGAAGAGTGGAAAGACAAAGTCACCACAAAAGGGCTTCCCAGGGTAGCGGCCGGTATCGATGCCGCAGCGCCGAAGGTAGAAAAGTTTTACTCGCAGTTACTACCTCACATTGACACGGTTAAGGCAAACGTTACAAAGATGCCCGACTTAACGCTTGAGGACTCTATTAACCGAATGTCAACCTTTGTCAGAGGCATGGCAAAGTTCAGTTTCAAGAAGTAGCAAAAATCTTAAAATAAAGGAGGTGAAAATATATGAAACTTCGAGAAGTTTATTTGAGTGACCGAGAACAGTTAGGAGTGACAGCGACACGGATATGGAATCTTGATCTTAGTGATCCGATCATGTATATCAAATTAAGATTTGAGGCATTGACGGATTATGCAGCCGGTAATAATGGTAATCGTTTACCGGACTGTGTGAGCAAGATTGAGGTTGTGGATGGCTCGGATGTGTTGTATTCAACCGATTTATTTGAAGCACTGGCGCAGCATGTTTACAGCGGCCATGAAATGCCGTGGGCTAACCAGTGGGATTGCAGCCTGGACGTTTCGGACGTGCAATGTTGCTTATGGTTTTCAAGGGACACAAGCGATCAACAGTTTATGCTTGATCCCAAAAAGTTTGTTAACCCTCAACTTAAAATCACTTATAATTTTCCGGTAGCGGCCGGAGATTATGTAGTGAACCGTCAATTCATAAGTGTCATTGCGATGGTTTGTGAAAACCCGACAAGAGAGCCGGAAGGGTTTCTAATGACCAAACAAATTTATGAATGGTTAACCACAATCGGTGCAACCGAGACAATTGATATGCCGAGAGATTACCCCTGGCGTTTCTTAATGTCAAGGCTGTACTATCCGGGCTTTTCACTTTACCAGGTGTTATCCCATTACAAGATTTCATGTGACATTGACAAATTTGTACCAATGGATATGAGAGCGCAGGACTTGGCGCAGGAGAATTTTGGTATCTATCCATCGATGCACATGCAAAGTCAGTCAATGGGAGATGCGGCGGCATTGCCGTTAATATCCTATCATTATTTCGGATGGTGTCACGGCACAACATGCTTAAGTAATAACAATGCACAGATAGCTTTACCGTATGGTATGGCATCGGGTATTGTGAACTGGGCTAATGGTGCAGGGGCGGCAATCGGAAATTTGAACGCTGTAGTTGGGACTGTTCACGGGTCAGAGTTTGGATTTTGTGAACCTTATCGTTTCGGTAACCTTCGTGATCCTGAAGAGTGGTTTGATCCTACCTCATATATGAGTGTCAGGTTGATGGTTGAACAGTTGGCCGTCGCAAACCAAACGGCAGGGATCATTTTACAACAGAAGAGAAATTATTAATTAACGCTCCTAAAATATGCCCGTCCTTAAAAGCGGTTTTAGTTATACTTTCTTTCATGGAGCGTTGGAAAGTCACTGGCTGAATCCGCTTTTTTATTTAAAACCCTTATCATAAAAAGGAGCAAACAAAATGCCGATTAAATGTCAATCCAATCAGATAAGAACAGAGCATTACATCTATACCCTGGCTGCCGGTGAAAATATTTTGCTTCCGATCAAGGCCAGGCCGGATGAAGCGATTATTGTTCATAGTGTCGGTCTTTACAACCCATCACAAGATAACTACACACATGTTTACTGGGTAATGACGGAAAGAGGTCAACTTGTCAGGCTTGCATATACCGCCGCACTAAACACGGTGACTGTACAACGATGGGCGGATGATGTATATTTAAAAGCCGGTGAAGAGTGCGGTATAGCCATAACTCCGAACGCCGCCGGTGACATTGTTCATGTAGCATTTCAGATCATTCGGTTAAGAGACGACGAATATTTCAAAGCAACATAGAGGTACAAAATGTTTTATGCCTGGAATTTCACTTTACCGGCCGATCAAACAGAAGCCGGAAAAACAAAGCAAGAGTTATATTTAGAGCAAGGCACCATCACAAGATGTGAGATTGTTTTTCCGGTTGGCTGTGCTAACCTGGTTTTTGTTCACATAAATGATGCCCTTCATCAAGTTTATCCTAAAGACCCGACCTATAAATTTATTGGTGACGGTACGGTGATTGTATGTAGTGATGAATATGAGATAAGAGAACAACCGTACACCTTACAGTTTCATGGCTGGAATACCGACGAAATATTTGAACACACCATCACGGTTAGAATTCAACTTGTACCCAGGAAAGAAATTATTAGAATTGCGCTTGCAGAAGTGATAAGGTTTAATAATTTACAAAAACCGACATAAGGAGGTTATCCAAAATGGCACACGGCGCACCGGATCATACAAGGCTTGCAGACGACGCTTATTCTCATTACAGGGACGTGTGGGGTTATTTTCCGTGGGGAATTTTGGCGGCGGCCGATCCAGGAAACTACATTGTTAACAAAACAGGAATCGGGGTTTTAGGTGATGTGTATGTGTTGGTTGACTCTGCCCTTGTGAAGTTGAAAATAGTAATTGATGGTGTTAACGTTTATTCCTGGGACGCAAACACACTAAAATCATTGGGGTTGTGGGGTTATAGTAACAATCAGTTTAAAATGAGTGTAACCATGTTTGATGCTGTTATCGGGTTATATGCATTTATGTTTAGCGGTAACAACGGAATGTATTTTCATAAGTCATTACAAGTTTATTTAGCAAGATCAGCGCCGCTTGATCTTGGCACGGGTTATTGCTGGTACAAGGAAAAAATATAAGGAGGTTTATCATGCCTGAAAACGATGAAACAAGATGGGTCGGCATAAGACCGACAAACCCGCCGGAAGATATACCGATAACATTTGATGGTGAAGTCATTCACGTTATTATTGACTCTTAACAGCAGGGAGGCAAAAACATGTCACCGGAAAACGATCAAACAAGATGGGTTGGTGTCCGACCGACGAGTCCGGCAGAAGATATACCGGTTACATTAAACGGCGAAGTGCCGCACGTTATCGTTGATAGTGGTTGCGAAGGGGGATTAAAAGCCGGTCAACCGAAAATGGCCGTGTCCCAGGCCGGACTTGCGGCAAACACTTATCACACGTTACTTGATTATACCGGAGCCGGCGCTTTTTCAACCATTGAGTTTTATGATCCGACAACACTTATTGATGGATGTAGCTTAAAAATAACCGTTGATGGTACGGTAGCGCTTGAATTTAAGTTTGACGATACCGGTGAGTGGTATTCATGTTCACTTGATTATGGTGGGGCTGTTAGAAAAAGAGCAAGGTTTGACTGGGGTTTGGTAGCATTTGAAACCTCATTAAAAATTGAATATAAACACGTTAACGCCGTAACATTACGGGTAGCTTGCATGTATCAAACTTATTCATAAAAAGGAGGCAAAGAAAATGGTAAGAGAGAAAATATTTTTAACACCGGAGCAAACCAAACGGTTGGAAGCGCTAAAGGATGACATAGCCTGGTTAAGTGAAGAAATCAGACGTGCTGAATATGTCGGCCTGGATGTAACCGATCTCAAAACACGGTTTAACAAAATGCAAACGGTAAGAGAAAGGATGCTTGAAGAGTATGGAAGAAAATAACCGGCTATTATTTAATGGTGAAAGTAAATCCCTTGATCGATGGATTGATGACACGTGCGCACCGGTCAATGAGATGATTTATTTAATTATGTTTGAACTTAACCGTGTATTGGAGGAAGCAATCCCGAATGTACGTTGAACTATGGTCAGAATTCAAAACCGTTTTATGGTCAATCATCGGTAGCTTTGAAGGTAATGATAAGGCGAACTGTGCCGCCATGATAAAATGGGCTAGTGACCAGAACAACCAATATTACGGCATTAACCGTGATGAAATTAACTGGTATATAAACTGGTTAAACAACAAGAAAGGCAGATTTAGCGGCCAGGCCAGAACAGACATTGAAAACGCCATTAATTTTATAAGCGGTCTTAACCGACAACACGGGTCAGGATATTATCATACTCAAAGCGGTTGTCAGACCTTTGGGTTTTACTGGTGGGACGGATCATGTCATATTGCCGCCAAACCCCCACCGCCACCGCCGCCGCCGCCACCAGAGCCGCCAGAGCCTGCTATTCCTGATGTTGTTATTCCCGATGTGCCTGTTCATCCAGGTGTACCTCCCGATGATGGTGATTTTTTATCGAATTTAAATTACTATATGGATTTACTGGTTGTCATTGAGGACTCGGAAGGGGTTAGCATTGCAGAAGATATAAACAGAAATTGGGGTGAATGGTATGACAAGCTAGGTGGCTTTTATGAATACTCAACTATCATTGCGGCGTTGGACTCATTCACATTTCAGGTTAATGAGTCGATGGTCAGGATCATGGAGAATTTTAGATTTACGGAAGAAGCAATCGGTGATATTGCAAAACTTGAAGGGGAAACAATCATCGATAAAATTTTATCGCTTGAACAAAACGCAGATAGTGTGACACAAAAACAGCTTGACATATTATACAAAGAGTTTGAGATAAGTTACAATGAAGAGTTTGACAGTTTCAGTTATACAACAACCGGTTTTTTCGGTGATCTTAAAAAGATTGTTGAACAATGGGAAATGCAAGGTGAGAAACTAAGTGAAATGAACACACAGGACATATCGGATATTTTAAATCACATGTATGATATTCAGTTTAATACAATTGAACAAATTAATGAGCGACTTGAAGCTATTGAAACAAAAATAGCGACTTCGATTGAAACGGTTGATGGTGAGATTACTTATCCGGTTTATGAAGGAGGGGAAGGGTTAGAATATCTTATACCCGCCTCTGTGGGATGGACACTTGACCTGGTTAAAGACGTTGCTTTAACAACATTATCAACGGTAGAGAACACCACCAAGCTGTTAGCGGAAGGGGTTAACATGGCACTTGAAACCATTTTTGAAATGCCTGATTACTGGATCGCTCAATTACAAGAACGATTGAATGTAGCACAATCGACCTACGATCTTAAAACCGACCCTGTATTTATTGAGATTGCCGGAATTGCAAAAGCGGCCGAATCTGTTATTACCGATCTGCCGGAATGGTGGCTAAGTGTGCTGGCAAGCCGGTTGACCGGATATTTTGAAACCGGTATCGGTGAAAAAGGTGAGCCAGGTGAAAAAGGTGAACCGGGGGAAAGGGGGTTGCCCGGCGTCCCAGGGGTTAAGGGTGAGAAAGGTGATCCAGGTGAAGGTATCGCTATGTCAATCGACGATATTAATAGTCAACTTCGTGACAAAATGACTATGACCGACGGTTTTATCGGTGCCGGTATAACCGGCGTCGTCGATACCATGATCTCACTTTACGGTGAACGGTTTAGTGACTTACAGGGGCAGTTAACACCGATCACGGAATTTCTAACGAGTGATATGCAAACATCATTGACCGACCTGGTAGATGCGTTCGGTACACCGGAGGCTTTAATTTCTTATTTATTAGATGTGCCGGAAGGAGAAGAAGAAGGGATGCTGGCATTAATGCAGATTTTAATTTCACAGACAATGGAAAGGGGTATTACTTATGAAATGGAATAAAAGAATGACCGGTGATTTAATTCAGCTGGTGGGCGTTGTGATGTTAGGTGTAGGGGTGTCATGTGAAATTCACTGTGGCGGTGATATATTTCTTGTTGGCATTACAATCGGCGCAATCGTTTTTTCAATAGGCACTAAGATAAAAGGAGATTAAAGACAATGGCAGAACCGGAAGAAAGTGTCAGATTATCCATATCCATGTTTGAGCGGATCAAAGATTTTTTCCTTTCCATGTGGACTACGGTTTTAGAAGTCGATCCGCAATTGTGGGGCTCGTTTTGGAATCCGCTCGGAACAGCTTTAAATGAAAGTCTTATGACCGGCATCCAGGCAAAGATAGCCGATCGAACAGATACCGTTCTTGAACGGTTAGGTTTACCACCGGAGCTTGCCGCTAAAACAAAGGCATTAATGGAGTCGGATATATTTTCAGGCACATTTGCCGGTTTATTGATGTCCGTATCGTTTGCGATTGCAGAGGTGATGCAACATCAAGACGTTGCCGGTGAGATTGCAAAACAGAAATGGAATGACCAGTATAGGCCATTGATCCCCGACATGGCAAGTTTGATTATAGCACTATATCGTGATCCGGCAAAGCATGATATTGTTCGTGACATGCTCCATAAATCCGGCTTTACGGATGAACGGATCGATATTTTGTTTGCCGCTTCAAAAACCATCTTATCACCGGATGATTATAAAAATTTATTCCTTCGTGGTGAGATCGATGAACCGACCATGCAAGCCGGATTTAAAAAGTATGGTTTTAACGACACCGAGATTGCACATTTAAAAACACTGTTTTATCCGATCCCTCAATATCCCGACCTGGTACGAATGGCTGTTAGAGAAGCATTCTACCCTGAATATATTGAAGAGTATGGGCTTTTAAACGAACTGCCGGGTGAGTTTATTGACTATGCCGGTAAGCAAGGGTTAAGTGAGGAATGGGCTAAAAGGTTTTGGGCGGCTCACTGGGAATTGCCGTCGATCTTACAGGGGTTTGAAATGTTGCACCGTGATGTCATTAATTCGGATCAATTAAATTCACTTTTTATGGCAACCGACATTATGCCGTGGTGGAGGGATAAACTTCAAGCTATTTCTTATAACCCGTTAACCAGGGTTGATGTCAGACGTGTCTTTCAAATGGGAATTATCGACCGTGACCAGGTGAAACGAACATATCTTGATCTAGGTTATGATGAAGAAAAAGCCGAATGGTTAACCAGGTTTACTGAAATGCAAAATACCGAAGCAGACAGGGATCTCACCAAGGCAGAAATTTTATCATCATATTCTAAAGCGATTATCGGACGACAAGAATGTCAAACCATGTTGCTTGACCTGGGATATAGTGAAGAGGAAGTTGATATTTTAATTTCCATGAAAGAATACACAACCGTTAAAGAGATCAAGGAGCGAGAGGAAACACGAATTAAAAAGTTTTATCTTGCCGGTGCTTATACAGCTAACCAGGTTATTAATGAACTCGGTAAACTCGACCTGGTTGGCGCTGAACAAGAATCACTTTTAAAATTATGGGACTCTGAAAAACTGGCAAAACTAAGATCACCGACTAAAAAAGAACTGGACACCCTATTTAGTAATAAAATTATTTCAATGAATCAATACGTTGAAGAAATGGAAAACCTGGGATACACCGAAAAATATATCGGCTGGTATCTTGCTTTAATCGAAGCCGGTCAACAGGAGGGTTAAAAAATGGGAGATGATGTAAACAAATTAAAAAAGAACATAATGAATATCAAAAAGATTATTAAAAAGGAGATCAAACCCCCAAAGCGAAAAGAGCCGATCGAAAAACCGAAACTGCCTTAACGGGTAAACCGTTTGCAGACATACTCAAAAAATAAATCTATCCAGTAAAACATAAGCAACCGGATCATAGCAGGTAACTTCAATAAAAAGTATAAATCCGACGCAACATGGCCTGGTTGCTTTTTTAATAGTTCATTCTTTGCTTTTTCATAACCATCATATCTCATTGACATTGACCCTCCATTAATTTGAACGGCTTGACACGGCCGTTTTTACAAACGATCCCTTTATCGTAAACACCGGTTAAGAATTTTGTTTGAGTTTCAATCCGATAATCCTCTTTGATACCTTGCCGTAACTCCGTAACCATGCCGGGAAATACAGGATAAGAAAACGAGCCATCTTTGTTTCGCTTTGCTTTTTTGGGAATGCCTTTAATTTTTATATCACGACCAAACGTATAATTTTTAGCACCCTTGATATTTAACATAGTGCTTGCCTGTTCAAGCTTTAACATGCCCAGTTTATCAGGATTAATTTTTGAGGTTAGTCTTTTCATACCGGCCTCATTCACTATGATGGAATCGGTGTCACAATAAAAACAGTTGACCCGACCGGCTCTAACAATCAATGACCAAAGATAAAGCCTTGCATAATCCGTAACGTGAGCGCTTATCGCCGGCATGGAGTTAATTGCTTCATCCTCACCCTGGTCAACAATCGTTTCACGACCAAAGAACACTTGATGAATCGATACTTGATGGGTTGAACGGTCAATAATTAAACGCCTAACATCGGCCGCCTTTCTATTCACTCCACTATAAACCAGCCTGGATGATCGCTGGCCGAATTTTCCATATAAGGAATTTAATATTAATTTACAAACATAAGCAAAAGCCGGATTGTTTGAACCCCTGAACTCCATACGTTTGTTATAGAAATATTTAACAAAGTCTTTAAATATGATTGCTTTTTTATAGCAAGCAACCTTTAAAATCTTTTTAACATGACCGTGTTTGATAGCGTAAAGTAATGACGGTGTTGTGAGGCTGGTGGTAAAACTACCGACCGGAAATGTGAGCTTGTTATCCTTGCGAAAAGCATAAACCGGTACCGGTGTCTTTATTTCACATTCAGCGACAAAACAATAAAGCGGAGATGCCTTTAAAACGGCCGCCGGTGAAACATTCAAACCCGACTTGATGTATTTAACCGGATAATCGTATTGACTCATTACATAAGGATACATGGAGTTAATATCAACTTTGTAATACTTTCCCTTTGCCGGACGGCCGATAAAAAAACACTCACACCGGCCGCCAAAATAAGCCTGGCGTTCTAATTCCAAAATACGCTCATTAATGTGAACGCCGATCGACCGTTTCATAAACGTATGAGTATAAGCGCTGAACGATAACCCAGGTAACGTGTAAGGAATGCCACCTAATTTATTTTCTTTAACGAATAAATAGAGATTACGAAAAGCAGTAAAAATAATTTCAACATCTCTCTTGCAATAAGTATATAAATCTTTGTCACTGACCGATTTAAAATCAACTTCAAACTTTTCTAACCCGACCGATCGGCCGATCACTTTGACCGGCACGTTAAAGTAATTTTGAATGTTCACAAACTCCAAACGATACGTCCCACGCTTAAAAGCAAATATTAATGTGTGCCCTTTAGAAAAAGCGCTTGCACATAACCAATTGTCAGCTTTGCAATGCCTGTATAAACCCGATACCCGGAAATCAAACCAGATGTTAGCAGACATGACCCTGGTTGTGATGTGTGATTTTAATTGACTGTTCAGCCAGACATAAAACCGCTTGGCGTTTTTCGTTCGATACCACTTGACCGACTCAATACCGGTATTTAAATTAATAGACCAGGAGCAAGCAACCACTAGCTTTAAACGTTGCACCCCCTGGTCATTAATCGTTTCCGTTTCCGTATCAAAGAATATAAAACGTTGCGGCAAACGCTGGCCATTCGCTCGTTTGATATTATGTGCCGATCGTTTTTGCCTGTTAACTCCTGACCGTGACCCCATCAATAATCATCTTTGCTATTTCAATGTCCAGTTTATACTTGTCTGCTAACCGTTCGGCTTCCGCCTCTGCCTCTTCCATTGTCATTATATCATCACTCGCAACCGTGATAAATGTTTCAGTGTCACTGCCGGTGATGATGTCATAACCTTCGATCTTATAATTGTAATTGAACTTTGCCCGTTGTTCATAATCCGTTCGCTGAATCGTGGACTCTGTAGGCCGATACTTTTTGGGAATAGCACGAAGAGGATCACGTTTACGCTCGATGCCCGCCGCCTCACGCCAGTCGGACAAAAAATCCGTGCGCCTGTATCCCATTCCTTCCGATCTCAATAGGTCAAGACCGGCCGTTGTGGTCATACCAAGCCGTAACATTTCAGGAATGAAACGACGGGCTAATCCACGCATTGCTAATACAGCCATTAGATGTTATCCCTTATGTCATTAAGCATGTTTTCGATCATGTTGAGCATTTCGGTCATTTGACTACAGGCTTGTGAAACCCTTGGAAGAGCTAACCGGTATCTGGGCTCAATCTCACATAATACTTTTGCTGTAGCTTGAATATGTTCAACGGCTCTTGAAAGTTGACGTCTCGAATGAATTCGTGTGGAATACTTCTGGTTTGTGGTCATGTTATCACCCCCTTCCATCTAATAAATCACCCCGATCTCTTTGTCAATGTTTTTGTTTTGACGATGGGGGGTCAAAATCTTGACAGTAAGAGATCAGGGCGCTAACCGGCCGTTTAATAAGGGGTGAAACTAAAACGGCACGTCGTCTTTTGATTTACTTTTTTTGGATCGCTTTGAAGATTTCCTTGATCCGGTTTTGCCGCTATCGGATTTTTGTGGATCATCAGGATCATCGTCGTCGAATGCAGACCATACTAGAATTTCAAATTCTCTGATTGTCTTTCCCTTTTTGTGAGTGCGCTTGCCCTGGTATGTGATCTTAACCCGACGACCGATCAAGGCCGGTAAACGATTGTCAAGAGCATAGCAACCAAAGAAATAATGACCGTCGTCGTTATCATCGACCAGGCTGTAAACCCTGGAATCATACTCCCTTGTTTGCTTCATGTCAATTAGTTTACCTTCTAAGGTGTCTCCTTTGTGTTCAAAAGTAAATCGTTCGGCGTCTCCTGTATTTTTCCATGCCATGATAAAATCCTCCTTTTTAAAAGTGTTGTTGTTTAATCAATGTTAACGGTCAATCGTTGATAGTCGGTTTGGTAACGAAACGATAATTGTCTAATCTCCGATCGATGTTTAATTTTTGCTAACACTGTGCGGTTATCGTCGATCCATACCTTGATTACATTTTCAACATGAACCGGCTCTTTTTCATAATGATATAAATATAAAACCATTTTCTCACCTCCTTTGCAGGTTATGGTTGCCCCACCTGGCGGTTTACAAGCTATGGAGTATAATAGACTAACGATCACCATTTGTTTCCGGCCACCTTATAACTTGAATAAAGTTTACTTCATCATAATACGTTTTGTCAAATTCAATAACCGACCCTTCCGATAATGGCCTTGACACCTGTATGCCACAACTACGTTCGGTTAGAAATATAAAAAATTGATCTTCCGGTTGCACTATTACACAAACTAAATCACCGTTTTTTGTAATAGGGTAATACGGTATAGCCTTGTCACAGGCCGGTAACACCGGTAACAACCAGAAAAACAAGATGGTTAAGATTAATGTTTTCATTTCACTCACCTCCTTGGTGCTTTATTACATTGACAGGGCAAACTCTAAATAATCGACCCCGTATTTTAAAGACACCCATTCATAACGACCGGACAACACATAGCGAAATTGTAAATCGTCTATTGATTTAAATAACACACGGTCAACATCTTTTTTCACTAAAGCCAGGCCTTTATTTTTCCAGTACCTTAGTACCATTTTTTTAACCTCCTTTTTCGTGCATTGCTTTAACCGTTGCAGATAAATTGGAGAGCCTTGTTTCAAGCTCAACCATGCGGTATCTTAACTCGGAAACTTCCTTTATGGTAGCGTACAGGTCGGGGTGCATCTTGACTTGCTTGTCTTGTAACGCTACCACCACTTGCTGTAATATTTTCACATCGTTTATAACATCGGTTACTCTACTCACTTAATCACCCCCTTTGCTTTAAGAAATACTTTTCTCATTTCAGCGTAACGGGATTTTGCCAGTATATTATTGATCTCCCGTTGACACTTGTAAGTACAATACTTTCGGAATCGTTCGGCTGTAAATTTGTGACCACAATTTTTGCAAGTCAAATGCAAAAGATACTTCTTTTTACTAGCGTTCTTTTTCTTCTTCACCTTCTAACACCCCCTTTCTACGCCAGTAGTCTAAGCTGTGCGCTGAATGTATGTTTAACTTTAGGCGGTCGGTATAATAAAACAACCGCCAACGACTACCAACCGCATGATAAAGTTGGTAACACTTCTTGTCAAGCCATATGTAAAGATGTTGCTCCATGGATCACCTCCTTTAATTATAGTATCGGTTGATTTACTAATAGCATAAGCGATATTTATTGTTTTGTCAAGAATTATTTTACTGTTTCAAGTAATATATTAATTATATATGTAAACAATTACTGTGCCAAAGTAATTGACCTTGTTTTCTCTTGTATCATGGAAGAAATGTTTTGTCAAGACAACCGTTGAGGTGCGATTTGTTATCATCCGATACTAT
>JGI10211J34971_10003304_pt1 | contig 12952 bp, 13 predicted proteins | sample Etolagsediment_FD_34971 | JGI IMG/M metagenome (IMG submission 34971) | reverse complement strand
GTCTGATTATATCTAAACTATATTTAAAAGGCAGTTAAGAAAATATACCATTTTTTAGTCAATAAAAAAGGGAGGGTAAAAACCCTCCCTTTCTCTTTTTGTTATAATAATATTAACAAGAATATGTTGATTTAAACTCGAACGCTGTTGGTCTAGCTTCATCTGGCCAAACTTGAGTTTCAAATTTATAACCTTGGTATGCATCGATAAACTCTTGAGTAAATACTGGCTTTAAGAAGTCATTATCTCTAATAAGTGCCTCTAAAGATCCTCTTAGAGTGTGTGGCATCTGTGGTATACCTTTTTCTCTAATCTCATTAAGTGATAACTCAAATAGATCCTCATCCATAGGTCCAACTGGGATATCTTTATTTTTAATACCATCAAGTCCTGCCATCATCATAGCTGCAAATGCAAGATATGGACAAGCTGTTGAATCTGGGAATCTCATCTCAACTCTAGTTGCTTTCTCACCTGCTCCATATGGGATTCTACAAGATGCTGATCTGTTTTGAGAAGAGTAAGTTAAGATACTTGGTGCCTCAAAACCTGGGATCAATCTTTTGTATGAGTTTGTTGATGGGTTTGTAAACGCTGCAACTGCACGTGCATGTTTAAAGATACCTCCAACATAATTTAAAGCCATCTCAGATAAGTTTCCATATTCACCCTCGCTATAGAATAGGTTTTTACCATCTTTCCATAAAGATTGGTGTACGTGCATACCGTTACCATTATCACCATAAAGTGGTTTTGGCATAAATGTACAAGATTTACCATTTAGATGTGCTACCATTTTACAAACATATTTGTACTTTTGTACATTATCTGCTGCTCCAATGATATCAGAGAAAACTATACCGATCTCACCTTGAGCTTGAGCAACTTCGTGATGTCCTAAAACAACCTCTAGTCCAACCTCTTCAAGTACATGCATCATCTCAGCTCTTAAGTCTACCATAGAATCTGTTGGTTGTACTGGGAAGTACCCACCCTTAGTTCTTGGTCTATGACCCATATTTCCACCCTCATAAGTAGCGCTATCAGCCCACTCACCTTCAGATGAATCAACTCTATATCCAGCTTCATTGATATTATCGATAATTTGAACATCATCAAAAATAAAAAATTCATTCTCTGGTCCAAAATATGCAGCATCAGCTATACCTAATTCTTCTGCATGTTTTAATGCTTTTTTAGCAATAGATCTTGGACATTTTTCATATAATTGACCTTTGTAGATATCATAAACATCACAAAACACAATAATAGTACTATCAGCTGTAAATGGATCTAAAAACGCAGTTGGAACATCTGGCTTTAATAACATATCTGATTTGTTAATTGGTTGCCATGCATCAATTGATGAACCATCAAAAGGCATACCTAAGTTTAATTGATCTTCTGTTACTGCACTCATTCTATAACTAATATGATGCCATGCACCTTTAATATCTGTAAATCTAAAGTCTACAAACTCTACTTCATTCTCTTCACAAAATTTAAAAAACTCTTCTGTACTGTTTACGAATTTTCCCATAAATATCTCTCCTGTTTTTGATTTAATATATTCTACCCAATAGAATTGAAATGTCAAGTTAATTATTGTATAAATTCTATACAATAAAAAAATTTATTTATTTTAGTAACTCTTCAAATTCTAACTTTGCATCATCTAGTAGTTTTTGTGCAGCTTCAAGCTCTTTTAGACCATCTTTGTAGACAGATACACTACGACTTAATGTGATTTCTGGATCTACTAATATATCAAGCAATTTTTTTGCTTCCTCTATTTTTGTTTCAAAACTTATTTTATTTTCACTATTTTCCATAATTTCCCTCTAACATATCAACTATTTTATTTTCAAACTTATCTACCTCTACAAGAAATGCATCATGTCCATAGTCACTATCTATCATCTCATATGTTACATTATCACCATTTCCGATCTCTTGCATCACATCAAATATCTCTTTCATCTCTTCAGGGAAAAACAGCATATCTCCACTAAAGCTAAGCAGATGCAACTTGCATTTTATCTTTTTTAATGCATCTTCAAGTTTATCACTACCTCTAGCTGCATCAAATATATTTACTGTTTTTACTATATATAGATAGCTTAGTGGGTCAAAGTTATGTGGAAATTTATAGCCGTTGTACTCCATATATCTTTCAACCTCAAATCTTCCAAACAACTCATATAGTCCATCTTGGTCTACATATTTTCTACCAAATTTCTTCTCCATACTATGTGGAGAGAGATATGATATATGTCCAGCGATTCTCCCTATAGCCAACCCAGCTAATCCAGAAGCTTTTATATCATCTGACCTATAGTATCCATCTTTAAAAGCAGGATCATTTCGTATAGCTTCAACTACCACTTTATTAAAAGATATTGCCCATGGTCTTGTATATGCAGTTGTAGCAAGAGGTATAACTATATCTGCAAAATCGGGATACTCTATAGAGTAACACAAAGCTTGCATACCACCCATAGATCCACCAATTATAGCTTTGACATGTTTTATCCCTAAAGACTCTAATAATCTTTTTTGAGCTTTAACTATATCACTGATTGTAAGAACTGGAAACTTAAATCTATATGGTTCATTTTTATTTTCCATTAGACTCATAGGACCCGTACTACCAAAACATGAGCCAATATTATTTGATGCGATTACAAAATATTTTGTAGTATCTATAGCTTTCCCATCACCTATAAGGTCATCCCAATACCCTGGCTTACTATCACCCTCATAATATCCAGCTGCATGATGACTTCCACTTAAAGCGTGTGTTATAACTATAACATTTGATCTATCTTCATTTAGAGTGCCATATGTTTCATACTTTATCTCATATGGCTTTAATATCCTACCACTCTCTAAATAGAGTGGTTCATTAAATTTTGCACTATTTGTAACTATTTCCAAACTTACCCCAATGCAATTTTTAAATCTTCTATTAGATCATCTGCATTTTCCAATCCAATACTAAGTCGTATAAGACCCTCACCTATTTTAGCTTGTGCCAATTCATCTTCACTTAACTGCTGATGTGTTGTACTAGCTGGATGGGTAATGATAGATTTACTATCACCTATATTTACAACAACACTAAATATCTCAACTTTATCTACTATTTTTTTAGCTTCATCTAAAGTATTAACTTCAAAACTAAGTAATCCACTATTTCCACCATTTAGGTATTTTTCTGCTCTTGTAAAGTTACTATCAGATTTTAATCCTGGATAGTTAACTTTTTTAACTTTTGGATGAGATTGTAAAAATTGTGCCACTTTTAGTGCAGAGTCACTGTGTTGTTTAATCCTTAAACTTAAAGTCTCTAACCCTTGTATCATAAGCCAAGAGTTAAATGGACTTGGTGCTGCTCCTAGATCTCTTAGGACTGAAAGTAGTATTCTCATGATAAATGGTGGGAAAGGTAGATCACTATAAACAAGCCCATGATAAGAATCATCAGGGGTATTAAAGTGACTATATCTATCATTTCCTTTTATCTTAAGAGCACTTTGCTCGCTATCTACTATAATTCCACCCAAAGCTAAACCTTGACCTGTAGTGTATTTGCTAGTTGAGTGTACTACTATATCTACACCTAGTTTTATAGGGTTACACAACATAGGAGTTGCAACTGTATTATCTACTACTGTTATTATGTTGTGTTTGTTTGCTATAGATGTTATAGCTTCAAAATCTGCAACTTGAAGGTTTGGGTTTGATAGAGATTCAAAAAGGATCATTTTTGTATCTTCATCGATTAACTCTTCTAAATTAAATGGATCAGTTACATCAAATTTTCTAGTTTCTATACCAAATCTTTTGATTGTATGATCAGTTAGAGTTGAAGTACCACCATAAACTGCATTTGCTACAAGAATATTATCACCTACTTCACAAAGATTGACAATACAAGAGAATATAGCACTCATACCACTAGCTGTTGCAATTGCTGCTACTCCACCCTCCAGCTGGGCAAATCTTTTTTCAAAAACTGCACTTGTTGGGTTCATAAGTCTTGTATATATATTTCCAAGCTCTTTTAGTGCAAATAGATTTGCTGCATGTTCACTATCTCTAAACTCATATGCTGTAGACATATAAATAGGTACAGCCATAGTCCCTTGTGTATCTTTTTCATATCCAGCATGTAGTGCTATCGTCTCTTTTTGCATTGTGTTACCTTTTTTTAAATATTGGCTATTTTATCTAATTTTTAATTTATCATAAGTTAATACAAGGTAACAAACCTCTATTAAATATCTAACTCTATAACTTTCCAAGGTAATCCTTGAGTCATCAACTCCTCCATATAAGGGGATGAGTCAAACTCCTCTACATTTCTAGCACCTTTTAGATCCCACTTACCATTGTAAACTAATTTTGTACCAATCATAGCTGGAACTCCTGTAGTGTAGCTAACTGCTTGTGAACAAGTCTCTTTATAACACTCTTGATGATCACAAACATTATATATATAATATTTTTTTCTAACACCATCTTTTAAACCTTCACAGATACATCCAATATTTGTCTTACCGTGTGTTCTTGGACCCAAACTAGCTGGATCTGGAAGTAGTGTAGTTAAAAACTCAATAGGTGTTATCATCATCCCCTTATGCTCAATAGGCTCAATACCTAACATACCAACATTTTCTAAGCAATTCATATGTTGTATATAAGCATCACCAAATGTCATAAAAAATCTAATTCTTTTTAAACCTTTTATATTTTTTGATAGTGACTCCAACTCCTCATGATACAGAAGATATGATGGTTTTACACCAACCTCTGGATAATCATGATCTACCCTTATCTCTAGAGGTTTTGTCTCTATCCACTCTCCATTTTCCCAATATCTTCCATTTGCACTTACCTCTCGTAAGTTTATCTCTGGATTAAAGTTAGTTGCAAATGGATATCCATGATCACCTGCATTACAATCCATAATATCGATAAACTCAATAGTATCAAGGTAGTTTTGCTCAATATACTTTACAAATACACCTGTAACTCCAGGATCAAATCCACTTCCAAGTAGTGCAGTTAGATTCTCCTCTTTGAAGTTTTCATCTCTTGCCCACTGCTCTTTGTACTCAAACTTTGCCTCATCTGGATGCTCATAGTTTGCAGTATCTATATAGTGGGTTTTTGTAGCTGTACAAGCATCCATGATAGTTAAATCTTGATATGGTAAAGCTACATTTAATACAACTTTTGGGTTCACTTGCTCTATTAGAGCAATAAGATCCGGGATTCTATTAGCATCAACTGTAGTGATACTTATATCAACTCCTGTTTTATCTTTTACAATTTCTGCAATTTGCTCACACTTACTAAATGTTCTACTTGCTAATGTTATTTTCTCAAATGTATCTATATTCATAGCACACTTAACAGTTGCAACTGTACTAACTCCACCAGCACCAATTATCAATATACCTTTTTTTTCCACATCATTTCCTTGTTTTAAATATCAGAAATTATACTATATTATTTTTGATAAATTGTTTTTTTTAAATCAAATATATGAAATTTTAGTTCTTGTTTGTTATAATTAGTACATTATGTAAAAGGAAAATAGTAGATGAACCAAGAAGTAACATTAAGTAGAGATATTATGATTGTATCAGAAACAGATCTTAAGGGTAATATCCTATATGCAAACGATGATTTTTGTAAAATAGCAGGCTATACCAAAGATGAGCTAAAAGGGAGATCACATAACATCGTTAGACATAGCGATATGCCAAAAGCAGCCTTCAAAGATTTGTGGGATACGATACAACAAGGTAAAACTTGGAATGGGATAGTTAAAAATAAAACTAAAGATGGAAACTACTATTGGGTAAATGCAACAGCTTTTATATCAAAAGCAAAAGATGGCAGTACAAGATATATATCTGTGCGTGTCAAGCCAACTGACCAAGAGGTACAAAATGCTATACAACTTTACAAAACTTTAATATAAAGGAGATTTGGGTGTTTTTTAAAAATAATAAAGCAGAGATATTAACTCAACTAGATATATTAAAAAGTTTTGCTAAAGGTGAGATAAATAAGATTCAATTAACAAACAATAATAGTGATGAGATACTTCAAAGTATAATAGAGTTAGCTAATATAATCCAAGAGAAACAAACAGAAGAGCTAGGTGTATATGGTGAGATTATGTTAGTTTCAGAAAAACTTGCAGATGGACTTACAGATGATAGAATAACAGCAATATCTTCAAATCCAAAACTTAACTACATAGCTAAAACACTAAACAACATGGCTGAAAAACTAGATGCAAGTTTAACTGAGATCGATAAAATACTAAATCAATACGCTAAACAAAATTTTTTACCAAGAGCTAATGAAAACCTTTTTGAAGCTGGAAAGTTAAAATATTTGCCAGTTGGTATAAATAAACTAAGGGACTATATGACAGAAAACTTAACTGTTACTCATAGATCTAGTATAGTTTTAGAAAAAGAGTCTAAAAATACATTGATCCATATGGATAATCTAACACAAAATACAGCTTCTGGATTGGAATATATAAATCAAACAAATGATCTTTTAGATGATATCACTTCAAGTATCTCCAACGGTATGGATATATCAAAAAAGATGAGTGAAAATGGTAAAATAGTTAAACAATCTATCGATAGTGGGATGAATTTCGCAAATAATACTGTAAATGCTATGGATAATATAAATGAATCAACAAACGCAGTTAATGAAGCTATAACAGTGATAGATCAAATAGCATTTCAAACAAATATACTAAGTTTAAACGCAGCAGTTGAAGCTGCAACTGCAGGTGAGGCTGGTAAAGGTTTTGCAGTTGTTGCTGGGGAGGTTAGAAACCTAGCTTCAAGAAGTGCCCAAGCAGCACAGCAGATAAAAGAGCTTGTAGAAAAAGCATCAAATGAGGCACATGAGGGTAAAAAAATAGCCGATAGTATGATTGATGGATATAGTTTACTAAGTGAGAATAGTGACAAAACACTAGAGCTTATATCAAATATGGGTGAACAATCGACACTACAACAAAATACTATATTAAAAATCCAAGAGAAGATAAACAATATATTGAACTTAACAAATCTAAGCAATGAAACATCTCAAGTTGTCAAACTTTTATCAAATGATATGAAAGAGATGGCTACTTCTAATGCAAATGCTATAAAAGTTGTTCAATTTGATGGTAAAGATGAAACAATAAGAAAAGAGAATGATAACAAACGCTATAATGGCGCAGAGAAAAGAAAAAATTTATAAAGGTTTTTAATGATAGAGGTTTTTAATGCTATTGCAAATATCGCAATCGATATAGAAAAAGAGGTTTTTACAAATTATGATAGATTTACTTCAAATGGTAAAAGTGAACTAGAGATAGAAAATGATGTTTATAACTACTGCACAACTTTGATTGAAAAAGAGTGTGAAAGTATCAAAAGTGTAAAAGGTGTAATATCAAAAGATAAAAAACAACTATGCACCATAAATAGTGATGGTAAGTATCTTATAAGCTATGTTGCTATTGATAGTGTTGAACTACTTGATACAAATTTTTCATTAGGTACTATATTTGGTATATATCAAAACAGCTTTGAAGCAGACAATCTAAAAGCATCTATCTATATAACATATGGACCAACATTTCAACTTGTATTTGCCTCAAAAGATGAGGGGGTAAAATACTTCTCTTATGAGGATAATCAATTTGTACAAAAAGACTCTTTAAACTTATCAAATAAAGGTAAGATCAATAGTACAGCTGGTGGATTTAATATCTATGATGAAAAAAACAAAACTATAGCTCAATCATTTTTTGATGATGGTTATCGTCTTAGATTTAGTAACTCACTAGCTCTTGATACACATCAGATATTATTTAAAAAAGGTGGTATATATATGTCACCAAAAACTACTCAAAACCCTACAGGTTTGCTTGAAGTTATATTTGAAGCATTTCCAATTGCATTTATAATAGAGCTTTGTGGTGGTGGTGCAATAGATGGTCAAAATAGAATTTTAGATATAAAAACTCCAGAGCTTCATCAAACTACACCTATCTATTATGGATCAAACGATGAGATAGCCAAGGTTAAATCTTATTTTTAATCCTTGGTGGATTTCTTGGCTGAAAAAGCTCTATTGCAGTATTTGTCATCTTTGAGTTTAACACATCATTTATATCTAGCTCCACTTGGGCTAGTGATGGGTTTGAACTATCACATAAACTCCCTACACAACTGGAGCTTTGGGTCATATCCCCCATCTCTATATCCTCTATCATAGACCCTACACTATTTCCATCTTGCTGTTGCTCTTTTAGTGCAGCTGATTGCTCATATGTTATTGTTGGTTGGATGGTGCGGGCCAACTCCTTTTTGGGTTCTTTTACTATTTTGTTAAACTCTATGTCGGTATTATCCCCAAAAACCTCATCGATAAAATCTCTTAGATATTTAAAGTTTTTGTAAAGCATCTGTTTACACTCCCCTGATGCTGTACTATTTATATGTAAGATATTGTTTGCGTAACTTTCAAACTCAAAACTATTCTCAAAACAGTTCCCAAGTTCATAGCTTTTGTTGTATATATTTTCAATAACTTTTTTAAATTTAACTATATCATCACTTACAGTTTGAACTTCAACTGTTGGTTGCGATACCATCTTTTGAGTAACCATTGGTTGTTCTATATTGGCTGTTTGGGTTTGACTTTGAGTTTGAACTTGTGTTTGGACACTTGATTTTAAAACCTCTTGCTTAACTTGTGGTTGCTCTATGGAAGGTTTTTCTAACACATCTACAGTTGATCCTTTTGGCTCATCTAGAGGTATATTTATAACTTGTTCTATAACCTCCTCTATGGTTTTTAAATTAACAGCTTCTACCATCTTTGAAAGCATCAAGATAAGTACAAAGCCACTATCACTATTTAAAGATAATAGTTGCTTTGCATCTGCAAATATCCTAAAAAATCTATCATATATATGAAGATGATATTTTGGGTCATTTTTCAACATTTTTTGTTTTAAAAATATAGAAAATTCATCTATCACTTGTCCAACTTCGTAGCTTTCAAGCGATTCTATGATATCTCTTATATCGTTTTTTGCTAAAATAGTATCAAAGATGTTCTCCATAAAAGCTGGATCTATCATCCCTAACATATCTGTTACTGTTGAAGTTGTAACTATACTTTTAGAGTAGATTATAGCTTGGTCAAGTAGTGTTAAAGTATCTCTTAAACTACCCTGCCCACTTCTTGTAAGCATCTCTAGTGCTGCTGTTTCAAACTCTATATTCTCTACATTTAAAATATGGCTTAAGTGGTGCACTATATCTTTATCACTTATACGTTTAAATCTAAAGTGTTGAGTTCTACTTAAGATAGTTGCAGGTAACTTTAAAGGATCTGTGGTAGCTAGTATAAACTTTACAAAACTAGGGGGCTCTTCAAGTGTTTTTAAAAGTGCATTGAATGCTTGAGTTGTAAGCATATGCACCTCATCGATTATAAATACTTTGTATTTTGCACTTGTTGGTTTGTATTTTGTATGCTCTATTAACTCTTTTATATCATCAATTCCCCTATTGCTAGCTGCATCCATCTCGATTATATCAAGATGTCTATAGCTATTTGCACTTTTACACCCATCACAAACTTCACACGGCTTTGATGTTGGGGCTTGTTCACACACTAAAGCTTTTGCCATGATTCTTGCTGTACTTGTCTTTCCACTTCCCCTAAGACCTGAAAATAGATATGCATGAGATAATCTATTTGTATCCAATGCAAGTGATAAAGTTGTTGAAATAGTATCTTGCCCCACTAAATCTTCAAATCTTCTTGGTCTATATTTTAGTGCTAAAACTTGTCTTGGATTGTTTTGTGTTGTTTCTGTCATATAAGATCCTTAAGCCATATCTTGGCTACATTTTTTAATTGTTCTGGGCTTTGTGAAGCAAAAAATTTAATATCTGTTTTATCAAACTCATTGATACAATCATATTGCTCTTTTAAAAACTCAACTATAGCATCTCCACTATGAATAGTAAGTGCTCCGTCAAAATAGTTTGATATTTTTTTCTCTATTAAAGGGAAATGTGTACACCCTAATATAATAGCATCTATATTTTTTATATCACTAAAGTAGTGCTCCATGGTAGCATCTAGTATCTTCCCTTCTAAAAGAGACTCTTCAACTATTGGTACAAAAAGTCCTGTAGCTACTGAGGTTATGTTTCTATAACCTTTATTAAATAGTGACTTTTCATATTTTTTTGAACCTATTGTTGCTTGTGTCCCTATAACTAATATATTTTTATCTTTATGCTCTTAGTTTATTTTCAACTGCTTTTACACCTGATTCTATAACACCAACTACAGGGATAGTTGAGTTTGCCCTAAGCTCATCAAGAGCATACGCACTTACACTATTGCAAGCAACTATGATGATATCAACTTCAAAATTTTTAAAAAACTCCAAAGCTTCAAGTGAGTATCTAACAATTGTATTTTTATCTTTTACACCATAAGGGACTCGTGCAGTATCACCAAAGTATATGATCTCTTCAAATAGTTTATTTTCCAAAAGAGACTTTACAACTGTCAATCCACCAACGCCACTATCAAATACTGCTGCTTTCAAATATATCTACCTTTTATTATCATAATCAGTTATTAAGTTTTTTTAAGATTAACAAAGAAATTAAGCGCGACTTGAAGATAACTATATAATTAATCAAGAAATGTTAATCTAAAATTAAGAAAAACAACTTAACATCTAAAGCCATTTCCTTTAATCTTAAAAAAAATTAATGACTGATTAGATAACTTTGTATTAAAAAAAGAATTTTATCATAAGTTATTAAATAACTTGATTATATAGAAAGCCCAAACTTTTGAACCACATACTCCCCATCATCATTAAAAAAACAGTAGTATAAAAAGTCTTTTTTTACACTAAGCCCTGCTAGATATCGCAAAGCTAAATTTGCTTGAAGTGACGCTATTTGTATAACTATAGGGGCTGCTATACCTGCTGGTTTATGATCACTTACATTAAAAACAGATTCAAAACTGGCATTTTTAAAAAAACACACCTGACCATGAAAAGACTCAACACTTCCATATACCCAAGGTGTATCGTGTGATTTTGCAAACTTATCTATCAAAGCTCTTACAGGAAGGTTATCTGTAGCATCTAGTATTAGATCATACTTTTTACCATCATAGCTTTTTTCAAACTCTTCAAAACTTTTGTTGTGTGTAGTTACATCTAAATACGAATTTCTCTTTATAATCAGCTCTTTTAACACTTCACATTTTGCTTTACCCTCATCACCTATTTTAAAAGCTATTTGTCTGTGGATATTATGCACCCCAACTGTATCAAAATCTACTATATCAATCGATCCTATACCACTAGAACCAAGTGCCACACCCAAACTACACCCAAGCCCTCCACTACCTATAATCAAAATAGATTTATCTTTTAAAGAGTGTTGTGTATCTTCACCCCAAAGTTGTATCTGCCTGTTAAAATATTCGTTGTAGCTAGTCATCAATAGATCCCTTTTTTATAGATTTTATAATTTGATTTAGAATAATACCATTATTATCTTGATTTGATAGATTTTTAGCTGTATTGGTTGCATATATAACTACTTATTTAATATCGCTTATTGTCAATATATTTCATCTCATAAATGGATTAGTTGGTTTGATATCTATCTCAAAGCCTAGAAGTGAAAGTATTTGGTTGATTGTGACACCATCATTAGATATTATTAATTATCATGGTGGGTTTTATTCATTGACACTATATAATAAAGGAAGCAAGAATTTTAAAGACCATATTTTTGAGATCTTAGATCAATCTTCGCATAGTGTAGTTATAACAGATATACATCAAGAAGATAATCCAATAATATTTGTAAATAATCGATTTACTGAACTATTTGGTTATACACAAAAAGAAGTGTTAGGAAAGAACTGTAGATTTTTACAAGGAAATGATAAAGAACAAAAAGAGATAGCACAGATACGTGAAGCAATAGACAAACAAGAAGAAATAGCGGTTACACTTAGAAATTATGATAAATATGGAAAGTTGATTTTAAATGAAATTCATATTGCGAAATAACATATTCGTTTTGATAGATTATTATGTTAAAAATTAAAAAAGGATGATAGCTATGATATTAAAATTACAACAGCATTTAACTTTAGAATATTTAAAATGGTTACTTAGCAGAGGAATAGCCATGAGTAGTATTATACTCTCTATGGTAGTTATGACAAATTATAATATTATTATTGGTATTGTTCTGCTTATTGTTGGAATGGTATTGTTAGCTAGAGAATCTATGCTAAAAAGTGAAAAGCCAGTTTTAGCAACATGCTTAAAACATAAGAATATGTTTATAAATTTCTATACTCCTTTATCAATATTAGTTGGTATCAACCTTTTTATACTCGTATTTATTTTTGGCATTGAACGGTTTGTGACATATAAAACTATTTCTATATCAATTGCTAGTGTTTTATTGATAAGTGGGATTAGTATATATTTTTATTGTTGTAAGAAAAATGGAGTAGTTTAAATGATAATCAAAGAATTATTAACAAAAGAATATTTAAAATGGTTGTTTTTTAAAGTTTTAACCAATGGATTGATAATAGTATCAATGTTTCATTTTATCAATGAAAAGAACTCAAATATACAATTGGGTATTATTTTATTTGTAATTTCAATGATAACTTTTTGGGGATACCATAGAATAAAACCCGTACCTAAACTAGCAACTTGTGTAGAAAATAGTGGAATGTTTGTAAATATTTATACAAATTTAACTATGACTACTGGATTGGGTTTGATTTTATTGGTAGGTTTTTATGGTGTAGAGGAATTTACGAATGG
>JGI10211J34971_10003303_pt1 | contig 12954 bp, 16 predicted proteins | sample Etolagsediment_FD_34971 | JGI IMG/M metagenome (IMG submission 34971) | reverse complement strand
ACAATGGAGTGGGCAGTTACCGCTGCAGAAAACTCGCAAGATAGAATTGTTGACATGGCTATAGCAGAGTTAGACGCTAAAACACGTAAAGAAGTTGAAGATGAAAGGTCAAGCAGCGCAAATGGACAGGCTGTTGGCGGTTTAATTGGTACAGTTTTGGGTGCTGGTATTCAGTATGGGTTTAGTAATTTGTTTGGCTGTTGGGTGGCCCGTGAAGTATATGGTAACGGGGATGTTCGTTGGTTTGTATTCCGCACATGGTTACGTTATGATGCTCCAAAGTGGCTTCAAACATTATATAATAAACATGGTGAAGCATATGCCAAATTTATTAGTAACAAACCTGCACTTAAATGGCTTACCAAAAAAGCAATGGATATTATTGTAGAAAGAAAAAGGGTGAAACAAAATGCGTACATATAATCCTGCATTATCTACATACAAAACAATGAAGAGACAGGTAGAGAAAATGTCTCATGTAAAACAACCTACTAGACAACTAAGTGGGCTACTTGCTCCTATAAAAAAACAAGAGCAAGAAACAGATAATACAGATAGTCCTTTTGTTAAAGTTGCTAAACATTTTAAAATACTAAATGATAAGAGGAACGAAATTAATGGCTCGTAGGACCGATTATTCATTTGACGCACCTATACCCGGCATGGCCTTGACCGCAGAATTTGGTGCTAGACCTTGGCAATCTCCACCCGAACTAGCATCAGTTGACGATGCTATAGAATATTATTTGGAGCGTATGTCTAATGACGATTTTGCTGACCAGCTAATTGATGTTATGGAAATGGGTGTACCTGTAGCTGATGTGGCAAATACATTACAGCTTGGCGCGGTTATGGAAGGGGTACACTCTCTTGACGTAGGTATCCTAGTAATGCCTTTGCTGACTGAAATGATGATGTTAATTGGTGATAGTGCTGGTATTGAGTACGATTCTGGTCTGGAAGATAACCCAAACAAAGACAGAGTAAGGCGTAGTCTTGTAGAGAAAACGCTTAGAAAACTAGAAGATAATATAGAAGATAATAAACAAGATGATGAAACGCCAGAAGAAGAAACGGAAGAAACCTCTACTGGGTTAATGGCACGGAGACAATAATGAAAATTCGGTTAGCTGATGTAATAGGTGGTGCTGCTAAAAGTTTAGACACTCGTTTGCAGGAGGACATGCGGCGAACAGAAGAACGTGCGGAAAATGTAGCCAAAGAACGTAGGTTGACAAGGGAAGCCCAAAAACAAAAAGACAAAGAGTTTGAAGAGGCTATGACAACATACGCACAGGGCATACAATCTACGCTTGGTCCAAACGCTACAGCGGCAGATGCCGTAAGGATTATCAAAGACTATGGTGGAAACCTTGTTGGTGCTGAACGTGCATACAAAGCATTCACAGAAAGTGCAGATGCTGGCATTGACGTTAGTACTTTGGTTAAGTTTACAGCAGGTACTGATACAGCAACACTTCCTGAGTTGGTAAGTAGCTTACGTCCTTCAGGCACCTCTATGCAGCCATTGGGTGCAGGTGAGGTTATAGGCACAGGGTTTTTGAAAAAGGTAGATTTATCAGAACGAATTAATGAGCAGGTGCCTATTACAGCACAAACAAGACAAACATTTGATATAGGTACAGCAACTGTAGATAGAAAAGGTTTATTAGCAGGCATTGAAGGCCAAGCTAAAATAAGTCAGGGTGATAAAGACAAAAAGAATAGCACATACACTGCACTACACGTTCAACTTACAGAACAAATAATGGCAGAGCAGGATAAACCTAATCCCAATCAGACTTTACTTAACGAATTAACCAAGAAGAGAGATGAAGCACACAAGCAGTGGCTGACATTCCAGCTAAACGAAGGCGGTGCTACCGACTCTGCAGGTCAGTTTGATAGAGACTTAGTGACAAGCATACCTACCATTATCAAAAGCTATAAAGATACTGCAATGTCTAAGTTTGCAGTAAAAGGTATTGATGGAAAAATATCTACTGTTATAGCTGGTAATGAAGGTGAAGCATTTGACTTGGAAAAATCATCGTATCAAGAAATTATAGACACGGGATATGCAGATGCTTCAAAGTTCGGTCTTCTGCATCAAAACGCAAGAGCAGCTATAGCCTCAGTTGATAGGCAAATTTTAGCTTATAAAAATAAAGCAGAGGTAAATTATAATAGATTAGTTAACGAAGACCCTAATCTTGTTCAATCAGGCTACACAAAATTTATAGACCTAACAGGTCAACAAAATGTTACTATGAGCAGTTTAAAGGAACGTGCTAACGCTGGTGAGTTTAGTAAAAATGCTGTTGTTAAATTTACAACAACAAATGCAAAGGGACAAGTAGGTACAGTAAAACTATTGTGGACAGGGTATAAATTTATATGACCTTAGAACAAGCAAGTCAAACTGACGCAGAACTTGAGGCGTTAATTAATCAACAATTTGAAGTACAAAATCAGATTGATAATGATGTTCAACCTGACCTTGTTGCTACTCCTGATGTACCTGTTGTGCAAGAAAGAGAAGTAGAATCTCAATCAAGTGATGAATTAGATAAACTAATAAACGACTCTTTTGAACCTGTAGATACTTACGTCCCACCCCAAAATCGTGTTGAGAAAGACCCGATGATGTTGCAGTATGATGACAATGGTGATGTCATTGGTGTTGTACCCCGTCCCCCTAAACCAGAACAACCAGTCGATACAGAAACACTATCTCGTTATGAGAAAGCAGTAGCTGAAGCCGATAGCACTGAAGCGATGCTAAATGAAGTTGCTATGGCTGTTGACTTCTCTTATGAAGAAGAACAGGCAGCAATACAAGCCGCCAACGAACAGGCGGCTATGCAAGAAGCTATGCTGGGTATGCCCGGTATGGGTCAATTTATGCTGCCAGAAATAGACTTAGACAAAGATGTAATTGTAAACAACGCTCGTAGAGATAAGGCTATTGAAAAATTAGTTATACCTAAGATGGATGATGGTCCTCTTAAAGACTTCATAGCATATGGTGGGGCAGATGCTTTTGATGCTATGATTTCTCTAGGCATGTCTATGCAACAAGCAGGTGCTGCGAGTGTAGATGCGGCACAATCTTTCTTTGAAACGTGGCAAGAGACTAACGAAGCAAGCTATGACTTCTTTAATAAGTATATAGCCAACGGTGCTAAACAAAGCCCTAAAAATGCAGCGGAGCAATGGGGCAGAGAAATGATAAATTTCTTTACCATGCTAGAGGCCATTCCAGTATTAGGTTCTATATCTACGTTAGGTAGACAGTATAAGGATGCAGCAAAGATTGCACAAAAGGAAGCGAAGAAATTAGCCAACAACAAACGATTTAATCTTGAGTTAGCTACAGCTAGTACCGCCCAACAGAAATCAATAAAGCGTGGTGAGGCCACTAAAGTAGCTTCAACAACAGAAGGTCAGGCTATACGTGAGCAACTCATAATGAGTTTTGAACAGGCTATTGGCGCACGTAGTAAAGACGCATATGATTCTGCAGGTAATCCTGTAATTATTGATAAAGACTTACTTATATCTGTGACGGATGATGGTGTAATTAAGTTAGACAATCCTGCAGCCAAAGAAGCTGCTCGTAAAAAGTTGGCTGAATATGGTTCTAGTAAGCGTAGCGATAAAGCGTTGGAAGCGTTTGGTCTTAAAGATGCACCTGAAGATGATATCCCTGACTTCCTTATTAATGATGATGGTGAACTCACTATACCTATTATTAAAGCGGAAAACCTAGACTCTTTTACCGCTATTGCTAAACAGTTACTGGACAGAAAGCCAGAACTGTATGACCCATCAAAAGGTTTGGTGGATAATCTGTTTGAGTTTTCTGTTAATAAAGACATTATACCAGCAGATGAATTGTTAGACCTGCTCAACAAGTATGATATTAACTTTGAAGAGTATGCTACAATGATGCTAGGCTCTGCTTCTGAAGCAGGTAGAGTACTAAACAAATTCTCTCAAATATCTCAACGTGTAAAACCAGCTAGTGCTAAACGTGCAGCAGAAGAAAAAGCATTCTTTGATAGCATGAATGGGCTGCAGAAGTTTGTCGTGCGTGTTGAAAACATCCGGCGAGGACTTTTAGTATCTCAGTTAGCTACTGCAGGTAGAAACCTGTCATCTGCTGTTGTACGTGCGCCTCTTGAAGGCTTGGGCAACATGCTGGATACTGCATTATATAATTTCAGTAATGCAAAAGGTCCGGTAAACAGCCTAGCTGCTGGTTTTAAAACATTTAAACCGGGTGAAGGCAACTGGACAGGTAGCTTCAGACATATGCGTTATATGTTTGACCCTACAAAGATGCGTGACTCTAAACAGATAACTGATTTTGTGTTAAGTAACGACAAGTATGCATCACAATTTGATATGATGTTTAATACGATTAACGAGATTCGTAAAAGCACAGGCGCAGGTAAAGCAAAAACAAAACTTGGTAAAGGTGTAGATGGCATATTAAATGTCGCTGAAGCGGGTGTTGATGTATTAAACTTGCCAAACAGATGGCAAGAGTTCTTGATTCGTAGGGGTGCGTTTACAGGTGAACTAGAACGACTTGTACAAAGAGAATATGGCATTGATTTAGTGCAAGCATTGAACAATGGCAGACTGCCTGACCTTATGAACGATGCATCTGACCTTGTACCTAAAGGTAAGCGGTCATTTAATGAATTAGTTGCAGACGCTACAGACAAAGCACTAGACATTACTTATGCCAAGCAACCTGAAGTGCCTGTGTTTAGGGAAATTACATCTTTCATTACACGCACGGGTCTAACTGCTGTTGTCCCATTCCCACGCTTTATGTTTAACAGCATGGAACTTGCAGGCAATTATTCTGCTGGCGCATTTGCTCCTGTTATTAAACGTAGTATTGCAGCAGGTAGAGGAGATTTAGCTACAGCAACAGCTAAAATGACAAAGAAAGACCGTCAGCAAATATCTCGTAACATTATCGGTGCCGCTGTCATACTTCCTGCAGCCATGATGTATAGAAGCGAAAAGTATAATGACGATGTACCGTCTGATTATAAGATGCTGAAGACGGACAATGGACTTATTGATACTACACCACAGTCACCTATACTAAGACAGGCACTGTGGGTGGCAGAGGCTATTCATCGTGGTCTATTAGCTAAAGTGGGTGGCCCTGAAGGTGACGGTACATTCCGTAACTGGCTAGACTTTGATGACATGAAGCAAACTTTCTTAGGCACAAATGTTAGAACAGGTACAGGCGCAGTTATCTTTGAAGATATAGCCAAGATGATTGCTACGGCTGACTCTATTGGCGGTGAGAAGGGTAAAGAAATGTTGGGTGAAGCACTGGCAGAGTATGGTGCTACTTACCTGACCCCTCTTACACAGGTCATAGAGATACAGCGTATACAAGGCTCACGTCCATCCGTGTTTAAAGATGTACGTAGAGAAGCATTAATAGGTAAAGACCCTAAAACTGGTGAAGAGTTTGAGGGGCCGTTTATGCGGGGTGTTAAAACTGTAATTGACAGACGTGGGTTTGGTGACATCTTTGACCCCGGCTCACAAGAGGACTTACCTGCACGAGAAACAGTATTTCAAGAGGAAGGTAAACCACGTGAACGTATTGGCATACCTCTAAAGTTATTTACGGGTATTGGTTTGAGTGAGGAGTTAAGTGAGGCAGGGCAGTTCATGGAAGAACTAGGATATCGTGACTTTAAAATACCTAGTCGTACTATCTCAAAGGGCTTTAACCAGTATGAGACACGTTTCTTGAGAAGAATGTTGCCCTCTATCGTTGAGGTAGTTAAGAGTCCAGAGTTTGTATCTGAAGCTAGACAAAGAGCAAGACAAAACAAAGAGCCTAATGTTAAGGCGTTTGTTAATAAGGAAAGAATTGCCTATATAGATGCTGCAATCAAGGCATACAAGTCACAGATAGATGATTATATTGCAGACAAAGACGCTGGGGATATGGTCACACCAGATGGCTCACCTATTGACGGTAATCTAACTATGTATCTACGGCTTATGCAGCAGTACAGAAGGCTGTCTCCATCCGCAAGAGATAGAGCATACCAGAATCTGCCGCTGTTGATTCGTGAAGGTAATCTAAAGAATAAAGAACCGAATCTTGGCGATGCAGAACATCTAGCTGCAATGGTTACGTTTGCGAAGGCACAACCAAAGCCATAAAACTTATATGCAGTCACATATATCATTAGCTAGTCCCATACCAAATGCATATAGCAACCAGCCAATGATAACAGCAAACGGTGTATACTTAACGATTGTCACCGTCACCTTGTAAACGATTCCTAGCTTTCCTGTCAGCAAGTTTCTCCAAGTTGTCTTCCATGATTCTACCAAGATTCATATCCACTTCTCTAGCAAGCATTGCGCAGTACCACAATACGTCACCTAACTCATGTCCTATGGCATTTAACTTAGCGTGATACTCTTCTCTGTCTGCACCGTCACGTATTAGCTTCTTTACTTTGTTAGCAATCTCACCAGCCTCACCAGCAAGCCCAAGAGTTAAATACTCAAGGGCTTTTTCTTTAGGGAAGATGGCAGTCTCTGCTGCTTTGTTTTGATATTCAGTTGCTGTAATGTTACTCATATATCTCTCCTTCATCCACTGTTTAGCTTCTTCCTCTAGCCTCATTAAACTGTACCTCTTCTAGCTGCTCATAGTAGGCATCGTTCCACCCACGTTGCCACTCACGTGCTTGCATAGTATGTGTGTCCATATTAGGACGATGCTCAACAAAGATATTTTTCTTACCCTTCTTAGTCATCCTACCACCATGCTTAAATGCTTCGTAGCCCCACTGGTATTGAATACGCAGTGGAGCATCATACTTACTTAAACCATTACGCCGCATCTTTAGTCTCCTTAAATGCTTTGATTACGTCAGAGGAAAATAGCTTCTGCAGATTAAGTAAGTACATACGTGCTGCATTATTATCCCCACCAGAAACACTACGCTTGCTATCTAAGTTAGCAATGATACGCTTGAGGCTGTTCGTGTCAAAGACAATCGTAGCGAATGTCTCATCACCAATGCACAGGTTATGAAACCAGTAGTCTGATTCAGTGGCATTGATTCCGCTAGGCTTGCCATAACATTCATATTCAATAGCTATGTTGCCTGTCTTCTGCCACACGTCACGTTCACTCTTTACCTCAATCTTCTTATCCTGTAACATATCTGCTACCATTTGTTCACGCACCTTCCCATACTCAAGGTCAATGTCAAACTTCTTGCGGTCTTCAATCTTTGGTTCTAAATTTTCCATATCAACTCCCCTTAATCCAAGTAGCTTTCTTGTGGTGTTCTTGTTCTAAAAAAATTACCATGTTCTGGGTGGTCTTTCAAGAACTTTCTTGCGTAATGAGAAATCCAACCATCACTAATCTTAAATTCTGAATCATCTTCCCTTATCGCTGTCTCCCATCTCATACGATGAAATATAGCTTTAGCTGAATAGTATGCTTTTACTGAGGCCATTTCTTTTGCAAACCTACAAAACATTTCATATATTTCAGGATTGTCTTCGTGGTGTTTTTCAAAGTTTTCTTTAGTCCACTTTCCGTTCAACATCATCTTTCTCCTTTGCTTTTTGTTTCAACCATTCTTCTCTGCAAGGGTGATGAGCAGGTGGGTTATGTTGCACCCACCCATCACCTGTTTTCCACACTACACTCATGCTGCAGCAATGTCAACTATTTCACAGACACCTGCAGTACAAGCCAACTCACGTCCACCTGATGTAGTATCTTCCTTCTCAAACTCTTGAAGCAAAGACCAGTCTACATTCTTTGGCATTTTAGCTGACCACTCTTTGTATGTGTCAGCATCAATGTCCTGATAAGGTGCTTGCTGATATGTATGCTCACTGAATGGCAGGAAGCTGATACCGCTGACCTCATCAAAGTGTTTGTACACCCACGCACCTACAGCCATCCACTCATGTTCCTTTACAGAGATGGTGACCGATGGTTTATGTTCACACCAGTGACGCTGGTAAGTCAGCCACAGTTCAAGCTGTTCAATGGCTGTCATACCTGTGCGTGTCACTGCGTTCTTAGGTGACTTCATAGGGAATGAGAAGACTGTAGTGCTGTCGGGTTTCATTACGTCTGGCTCACTAGGTATGCCCTGTGAAATCAAGAACTGTGTCAATGGGTCTTTGTTGTCCCCACGGACAGTGCGAATGTAATATGGATTGTGTCTAGCATGAATACCAGATGCACTATCCACAAGCTGTGATACTGTACCACTAGGCTTGACGCAAGTAATAGCTGCTGACTGATTGATGCCAAGCTGTTGTGACATAGCTGCGTTAGCTTCAATGGCAGTAACACGTAGCATCTCAAGTGTATCGGCTACCTCTTTACCTTTATGCAATGCAGCACAGTCCATGATGCCTGTCAGTGATACACCAAGCAAGCGTTCTTCCTCTGTATTATTCTTCCAAATCTTACGCAGATAACGGAAGTTTGTTAGTGTAGCTTGGAATGTACCCAGAATAGTAGCAAGCCGTACCTTCTCTTTCAAGGACACAAGCGTATCTGTTTCACGTGCAACTACCTCAGACAAGTTACAGAACTGGTATGGACGAAGGATAATCTCAGAGCAAGGATTACAACCAAAGTCTTGGTCAGCATCACGCCTACCATTCTTGGCTGCTTGCTTTTTGGATGATTCACGATTAAAGATACCACGTTCACCTGACTTGCTGTCGTACAATGACAACCATTCACGCATGAATGTACCCATCTCAGGCTTCTGCTTGTACGCTACAGAGTTATTAGCCAATGCACGTTGACCTTCATTCTCCCACCACTTACCTGACTTGGCGTGTGCCATCTGGTCATCATTAAGATTAGACAAACTGATAAGGGCTGAACGGCGTACACCGCCAACGACTACCACCTCACCAATCTTACACATGATGTCGTGACATTCAATTGGGTACAGCCTACGACCTGCAGCACCCTTGAACTTCTCAATGCAGAAGTCAAACAATTCAATCAAAGGCTGTGGCCCTGATGCACGTCCACCGAATGTCTTCAGTCTTGCACCTGCTGGACGTACCTCTGATACGTCAAACTTAGGAACCTGACCAGAGTAAAGCATAGCAATCAGTTCCTTCAGTGACTTGGCCCAACCGGGGCGGCTATCACCCACCTTGATTACTGTGTCTGTGTTATGAAACTCTTCATTCACAATAGGCAGCTTCTCAATATTGTGACGTTCAACGCTAAAGCCAACGCCAGTGCCACACATAAGGATGTACATAGTCTCATCAAACGCACGTGGGCTGTCCACAGGAACGTATGAGCAGTTGTATCCACCTACGTGGCAACGGTCTAATGCTGGCCCAGCAGTCATCAAGGCCCTCATGCTAGGCATGATAGACTGATTGAGTACAGCTTCTTCTAGTTCGGCCCTCAATGTATCTGGTAGCTTATAGCCATTGTTAGTAGACAAATGGTTAGCCATATAATCAAAGTATCGTTTGACAGTTTCACCCCATGTCTCCCTTCGTTGTTCATCTTCTTTCCACCTTGCGTAGCGTGACAGTGCTATGAAGTTCTGGTAGTCTGTAGGTAATGTATTACTAATCATCTCTTTACTCCGTAATCGTTCTTATGTTTCTAATGTTAGCACCTTCAATATCATAAAAGTATTCTTGGATGCCTTCCTCTAATTCCTCGCCCACCTGCCCATCAGCAGGGACGGGATANTCTTCATCGTCAATATCAATGGTGATGAACATCTTAACTCGCATCTGCCATTACCTCTTCAATCAACTTATCCAGATACCATCTGGCCTTCTCTAAATCCTCTACAGGTTTATCCTTGTAGTCAAATCGCCACAAGTACTTCAGTATATTACCTTGCAGATAATATTTGAAGCCATCACCAGTAGCTGCAGAGATAGCATGAATACATTCAATACCTGTTTGATTGTAATGCGGTGGACTGTTGACCATATCTACTGCATCTAATTGCTTATTAGCTTGCTCAGATTTAATGTTCATCCACCTATTATCTACCTCTGCAGCTTTAGCTTTCATAAACTGTTCATGTCTCATCATGCATTCCCCTTTGTCCTGCTGTTAAAGTGAAGGTGTACTACATTACCATCGTAGGTCTTTTCCACACCCATTTCTTCCTCTAGTTCTACATCAATATCCATCTCGTTGTCAATAACTTTTGTGACATACTCGTGAACAATATTGCGCAGTTCTTCAACCTCTTCCATAACAGGAACGGCTGCACACATCATCTTAGCAAAGTGCATGACCTGCCAGTAGTCTTCATCATCCATAGGATTCTCAGGCATAGCCATTATAGATATGTCAACTTCACCTGACCACTTTCCATCGTTATCAGCGAATGGTCTGACACGTATAAGGAAGTCCTCATTCTGTATTTCTTTAGATAGTTTGTCCATTATATCCATACTCATCTCCTTTTTACTTTCGTGCCGCCAAACTTAATAAACTTTGGATGCTTGTTCTTACCCTTTTCTTTCAACCAATCTTCGGGAATAATCCTGTCATAGTATAGAAAGCCATATTTAATACACCATTCACCGTAGGTAGACTTAGCACCCTTACGTAGTTTGCGTCTGCTACTTTCAAACACAAAACGAATATCCAATTTGGGATGCTGCTTTTGTATAGCCAGATGCTTGCGTCTATCTGCTGCGGTGAACATACCTTTTGTTTCAATGATGATGCCGTTGGACAGCACGAAGTCTGGTGTGTAGGTTCTGTATGCAAGGTCTTCCCACTCAATCTTAACTTGCTCATATAAAAAGTCTACTTTGAGTTCAGTTAGGTAGTCAGACACCTTGAGTTCCAGACCGCTACGGTAGCCATACTTTCGTGCTGCCCTGAATTGTTTTGCGTTAGGCAATGTCACGCCATTGAATAAATGGATTGCGGTAGCCTAAAGCCTGTAGTTCTTCTCGCAAAACTTTATCTGCTTCATTACGCGCTGATATCGCCGCACGTAGACCTGCAGTCTTCCGTTCACGATACTCCTTGCGAAGTTCTGCAAGGTGCAGTTCCGCTTCCTTGATTTGCTCTGCGAGTTCATTAAGTTCAATCTCCATTCATATACTCCTTTGCTAGTTCAACATATGCCACAATGGGCGGGTTCTTTGCTTGTGACTTTACAGCAGGGCGTTCAGTAATATTATCCCAACAATCAAAACGGTAATTGCAAAATCTGCATCCGTCATTAAGGACTTTATTACCTGTGGGCTTGCCACGAAAAGTCTCAGGCACTGGTTCAAAACATCTTTCAAACTTATTCTCCTTCACTGTCTGTACTGTTTTGCTAATCTCCCTTACTTTTTCATCGACATCTAACCCTGTGGCTGGGACATACTTGAACTGACCATTGGCTTTGTTTACTACCCACCAGCCACCTGCTTTCTTGCCTGATGCTTTGGCGTAGCCAGCTAACTGAGCCACATACCCGAAGCCATCACCGCTGGCAAGAGTGTCATAGGATTCAAACTTGTTTCTATATGACCAGTCTGAAGCTGATTTAATATCATCAACTGCACCATCAATGATGAGGTCATAAGAACCAGAAACGCTATCGTCACCAAGGTCAAGAGAAACTTTATCCGTGTCTTCATACTTTACTCCTGCTTCTTTAAGGATGCCTTTGAACACTGCTTCAACAATGTCTCCAATCATCATGTTCATTACGAATGTTGTCGGTAGAGGAACAGCTACCTCTGGCTTGTTCTTGTCGTACCAGAGTTGACAAGTTGGCCTACCTACGTTTGACATACGTAGACTAAACTCATCACGCTTGTTACCCCCACCGAACTGACGTGCTGCAGCAGCCATCACATCAAGCCCAATCTGTTTGATTGTCTGTTGTGACATACTTGATTTGCCTGTTACAGCGTTCTCAAGATACTGGTGCAGTGCCAGTTCAGCAGGGTGATTCATTACGCTACCTCTTCTTCAAACTCAACATCAACAACACCGTCAATGTCTACCTCATCCAAGTCCATGTCGTTCTTGCTTGAGGCTTTCTCTGCGTAGGAATTAATGATGTACTCGTTGTAGTTAGTCACCCAAGACATGAAGTCAGCAAACTTCTCTTGGTCATCCTGTGTGAGTTCCACTACATTCGTAAGGTCCAATGATGTGTTAGGCAAGTAGAAGCTATTACCGTTAGGCAGCTTACGCTCTTCAGTATTCAGCGTAACATTATGCTGCACAGGTAGACGCTTCATCTTGGCAAGCTGTGTAAACACACCACCTACAGTCTTGAATGCATCCTTATTCTCTACTTCCCAAATGAATGGGGTAGTCTCAACATCTACAGGCTTACCATCAGCATCCTTTGCGTTGACCAACTCAACTGTACCAAGTACTACACGTACACGCTTGACAGAACGAATGAGTTCTTTGGTTGCGTCTGGTAGTGCTTTGAAGTCTTCAATCCAACCAGAGGGCTTACCACAATTAAAGCCGCCATCGTTGTCTTTCAAGTCCATGTTAAGCGTATCAGCCATAACTGTCTTGACATAGCGGTTAGGTTTACCTGCGCTACCCATAATAAACTTCTTATACATAAAGCGTTGCAGGAAGGGACGCATCACTGCAGATTCGGCATAGTACGTAGGCCCATCAGGAATCTCTAGCTTGTATGTACCACCCTTAACCTTGATGGTATCAGAGCCAAGGATAGGTGAGTGGTTAATGCGCAGACGAGCAAGGAACATACCCTGTTTCTTCTGTGCAGGTGCCTCATTAGCAAGACCCATAGCCTTTGCCATCTCAGCGTAGTTGTTAGTATCAATCGTTGTAATATCGTTCATGTTTATTAACTCCTTTTCAGTTGTAAGATGCATAGTTATATCAGGTTACGTCCTTGGTGT
>JGI10211J34971_10003301_pt1 | contig 12955 bp, 13 predicted proteins | sample Etolagsediment_FD_34971 | JGI IMG/M metagenome (IMG submission 34971) | reverse complement strand
TCCTAACTCTAGCATTTTCTTGGTCCTTTTTGCTATTCGTTTTCTTAAAACATCACGATTTACATCGATATTGAAAACATTTAGTTTTTCGATGATAGGCTTGGGTGGATTTTTTTGAAACCACTCTGATGGACTTAGCCCACTGGCTTCATAGATAAGTAGGGCCTTTTCTATTCTATAGCTATCTTTTGGAGATATCTTTTGCATATACTCCGTATCTATGGCGTTTAGAAAATTATAAGAGTTTGTAAGATCTTTTAAACGCAGGGCAACTCTCTCTTTTATCTCTTCATCTGTAGATGGGAGTGTTGAGAGTCCCTCTAGTAAAGATTTTAGATAAAAAGATGTACCTCCTACTATAACAAGGTTTTTGGACTCTTTTTCGCATCTTAGTATTAACTTTTTATAAAGCTCTATAAAAATATCTACATTAAAGTACTCGTCAGGGTTTAAAACATTTATACCAAAATGCTCTATTTCTAAGAGTTCTTCTTTTGAGGGTTTTGCAGAGACTATGTCTATCTCTTTATAAATACTGAGTGAATCAATGGAGAGAATATAGGCATCGATTTTTTTAGCTATTTTTATTGCTAAGTCACTTTTTCCTGAGGCAGTTGGTCCGATAATCGCGAGTTGTTTGATAGTGTTGCTCATGCTAGAATTGTATCATATATAAAGATTTTAAGTAACAAATAGTTAGAATCAGAAGATGAAAATAACTGGAAAAATTCTCTTTTTTAATACAAATGATGGACAAGGTATCTTAATCACACCAGGCAAAGAAAAAATCAATTTTGGTGTTGAAGTTTGGGATGATTTTGAGATTATGCCCTCATTAGGTTTGCAAGTTAAGTTTCTATATGAAAACAATGAAGTCATAAAAATAGTTTCTCTTGAGAACGAAGAGGATTTGCAAGAAGAGAGAGAAGAGTTATATGAAGATGTACAGGACTCACAAAATTCTAAAAACGAGGATGAACTTTCATTTGACAAAGTGCAAGTTAATGAGTCGTTCAAAGAACAGGATACAAAACTAGAAGCATTAGAAACAGTAGATGAAGCGAAGCCCGAAGAGCATTTTCAGTATCAGCAAGATATAAAACCTATTGAACTAGAGTCTCTAGAAGATAAAGAACTTCCAGCTCCGTTGGAGTATGTAACAGTTACAATGAACCTTCCTAAAGCTGTTGCAAACTACTTTAATATCATCAAAGAAAATGTACAAAAGAGAAACTCCTACACTAAAGTTGAGGGTAGACTAAACTATCTTGTTGTAAGACGATTTTTATGGACTGCTTTTAACAATGTTAGTGAACTTGACTTGCACATAATAACACCAAAAATAAAAACACTGAGTGATGATTTAAAAGAAATGGCAATGATATATGATGATTTTATGCGAAAAATAAAGCATCCTCCATTGGCATATGAAGAGGTTTTTTTATCTTGCCAAGCAGAGTATTTAAAAATCCGAGAGGGTGCAGAACAGACAATCAAAAAGTTAAATACACTCCGAAACAATGAGCAGTTTATAGGCGAAGCACTTAAGGTCAAAAAAGAGGAACTAGAAGCTAACAGTAAGTCTGATGAGCTTGATGTCTTAAAAGATGATTTTAAATCAATAAATGGAGCATATGTTGATGTTGTTCATATGATGGCAGAGCTTGATGCAAGATACAAGCATGATATGAAGATTTTAGTTGAGTTTGAAAAAGAATATAGGAAGGATTTTTACGAACTATTTCAGACTGCAGCAGTAGAGTATAAAAGAAAAATTATAGATATCTTAAGTGCACAAGCATATATCCTTGATGCAGAGCTCTGGCAAGGAGCTAAAAGTTCAAAAGCAATTAAGGCTCATTTTCATAAGGCCGGTATTAATGGCAGTTTTAATACAAAAACTTACTTAAAATACTATCTTGATACACTAGATTCAACAAAAATGACAGAGGAGACTAAACAACTTTACGATCTTTATGATTATCTAAGTGCTATTTATAAAGATAGTATTATGATAGTTGTAGGCTCTGCTAGTGATGCTATGGATCATGAAGCAAGTGTGAAAACAGTTGATAAGTCTTATGAAGTGAAAGCCTTCATTGATGAAAAATCTGCTCTAAAATGGGCACTTAGACATAGTGTAAAAGTTCTTGTTTTAGAAAACAGATTAGCGAAGATGAGAGCAGAGACCTTTTTACAATATTATAAAAAATATATTTTATTTATTCCAAAGATTATTATTCTTGGAGAGAATGTAAAGTCTTCAGAATATTCAATATCAAAGTTGCTCCCAAGTAGTGTATCCTCTAGAGTTTTAGCAAACAATATAAAAGATTTGATAAAAGAGTAATATCATACAATTTTAAAGCACTTTTGGTTAAAATTACTTTTATTAAAAAATAGGAAAATAGCATTGCAAAAACTGATAAATAAAGCGAATGATTTTAATGAGTTAGTAATGTTTGAACACTCTATCTTCTCTCTGCCTTTTATATTTATAGCTATGGTTGTCGCTGCTGATGGGTGGTTTGGTTTTTGGCTTCTTCTTTTAGGTGTTTTAGCAGCTTTGAGTGCTAGAAACTTTGCTATGGGTGTTAACCGTTATGCTGATCGTGATATAGATGCACAAAATCCTCGAACTGCTAATAGACCAAATGTAGATGGTAGGCTTGATGCTAGTAGTATTTTGATTTTCATTGGAGTTAATGCGGCTATTTTTATAGCTGTTGCTTATATGGTAAATTCTTTGGCATTTGCACTCAGTCTTCCTATTTTACTTGTTTTAGCTTCCTATTCTTATTTTAAACGTTTTTCAGCTTTAGCACACATTGTTTTAGGTCTCTCTTTGGGTTTAGCTCCTATAGCAGGAGTTGTGGCGGTAAATGCAGAGATTCCTCTTTGGTCTGTTTTATTAAGTCTTGGAGTAATATTTTGGGTTGCAGGATTTGACTTGCTTTATTCGCTCCAGGACATAGCATTTGACGAAGAGAATGAACTCTACTCTATTCCATCAAGATATGGAGCAGAAGCTACACTTTTCATCTCAGCAATTTTTCATGCTCTGAGTGTACTTTTTTGGACCCTTTTTGTTTGGGCATCTGGACTTGGTGTTTTAGCATTTATTGCAGCACTTGGGAGTGGGGTGGTTTTGGCTTATGAGCAAAAACTTGTTCGTCGTGATTTTACACAGATAGATAGGGCTTTTTTTACACTCAATGGTTACTTAGGCATCGCGTTTTTTGTGCTTATAGTTTTAGATAGGATGTTTGCATGAGCCCACGTTTAGTTCCCGCTCCAATCAGTATCTGCTTTAGTGAAGCAGACCTTGAAAAAGAGATATATGAGAGAGAATACCAGCAACTCAGTGAGTCAGATGATGATCCAATTAGCCAGTGGCTTAAACTTGCAAAAGCAAGAGGAGAGACATCTGAGAGTGACCCAGTTATACTAAACCTAGTGGTAGAGCTTCACAGAAAGATAGATGCACTAGAGATGTTTTTAAAAAATGAAACGCCAAAGAGAGTGTCTTTGGTAAATGAAGCACATATAGAGTCTATTGGATTTGAGTACTTTAATTTAGAAGAGGGAATGCTTGAAGTTGGTCGTGAGTACTATGGACGCATAGCAATGCCAGTACACCCTAAACGCGATGTGGGTGTTTTCTTTTTAGCTGAAACACCAACACTTGCAAAGTTTATGAGAATCCACGATAGAGATGAGAAAGAGTGGGCATCTTACCTTACAGCACGTGAACGTATTCTAATCCGTGAAGCCAAAGAGAAAAAATGATAAATTTTGAAGAGTTTGCAGTAGAGTATCTTGTTGTTATTATGGCACTCGTAATTTTATATCTTTTATATTATGTTTTTACAAAAGATGCACAGTACTCAAAAAATATCCGTTCAGTAGCTTCAGTGGTTGAAGAGTTAAACAGAGAACTTTTTTATATGAAGCAAAAACTCTCTAAAACACAAGAAAACATCACTGAAAATTCTCAGAGAATGAATGATGAGATGATTTATGAAGAGATAGAACGTAGTGTTTATGATATGGTACAACCTCTCTCTTTGGGTCTTAGACAACTTCAAGACAACATTAACTCCATAGAAGTGGAGGTAAATGCTCGCGTTTCTCAACTTGAGAGTGGTGTAAAGCAGATATCTATTCCTCTCTCAGTGCATGGAAATGATGATGAGAAAATTATCTCTCTTTTTAAGCAAGGTGTCTCACTAGAGACTATCTCAAAAGAGCTACATATCTCTAAGCCTGAAGTTGAGTTTGTTTTAAAAATCAACAAATTAAAGTAAAAAGATGGGTGCAGATAGAATTCTTTTCACACTTGTAAGTGTAATCATAGGCATAAGTGTTCTCCTCTCTTATACCCTCTCTGCATATACAACACTCCTTTTTGAAGTCAATGAGTTTCATTTTGCCATACGACAGAGTGTTTTTGCACTTCTTGGAATTTCAATCATTTTTTTGTTGTCACGTCTTGACCCAGATAAATGGCTCAAACCAATTGGATTTTTACTCTTTTTTGGCTCTCTTATTTTAATGATTGCTATGCCTTTTTTGCCAGAGAGTTTAGTCTCAGAAGTTGGAGGAGCAAAGCGGTGGATAAAAATAGCAGGTTTCTCGCTCGCTCCTGTAGAGTTTTTCAAAGTTGGATTTATCTACTTTTTGGCATGGAGTTTTTCTCGCAAACTAGGGCATCATGATGGAATGGGATTGAGTAATGAGTTTAAGCGTTTCGCCCCTTATGCACTTGTCTTTGTGGCTGCGATGTTTATTATCGCATTTTTACAAAAAGATTTAGGACAGGTTATAGTCCTCGGTGTGACACTTCTTTTTATGCTTCTTTTTGCAGGAAGTAGTTTTAGGTTTTTTATCTCTATTCTAGGAGCTATTTTTGGTGTTATAATTATCTTTATACTTACGGCTGAACATAGAATATTACGAATAAAATCTTGGTGGGCACTTGCACAAAATACTGTTTTAGAGATATTTCCCTCTACGATTGCAGATAAACTTAGAGTTCCTGTTGAGGTTGAGCCTTATCAGATTGGACATTCACTAAACGCCATCAACAACGGTGGACTTTTTGGTGTTGGTGTGGGAAATGGAACTTTTAAGTTAGGTTTTCTCTCAGAAGTTCATACCGACTTTGTCTTAGCTGGACTTGCTGAAGAGTTTGGCTTTGTTGGTGTTGTTGTTGTTGTTGTACTTTTTATGTGGGTACTCCAGAGAATTTTTAAGATTGCAAACCGTACAGATGACTCAACCATCTATCTTTTTAGCATTGGAGTAGGGCTACTTCTTGCATTTGCCTTTATGGTAAATGCTTATGGAATAAGTGGAATAACACCCATTAAAGGTATCTCTGTACCTTTTCTCTCTTATGGTGGTTCAGCCATGTTAGGAGCTGCGTTTGGTGTAGGGATGGTACTAATGGCTTCAAAAAAAGCCAAGATGAATTAGTCGAGGTGTAGAATGAAATTGTGTATCACAGGTGGGGGAACAGGCGGACATTTAATGATAGCTGAGGCACTTGTCCAAGCTGCTGTTCTTGAAGGGCATGAAGCGATTTTCATTGGCTCAACACATGGGCAAGATAGAAAATACTTTGGTGATAGAAGCTCTTTTTCTCATGTCTATTTTTTGGAAACTACAGGTGTGGTAAATCAAAAAGGTTTAGTAAAACTTAAGGCTCTTTACAAAATCTTTCGTGCATTTTTAATCTCTAGAAAACTCCTAAAAGAGCATAAAATTCAAGCTACATATAGTGTAGGTGGATTTTCAGCTGCTCCTGCATCTTTTGCATCTCTTAGTTGTTTTATACCTCTTTTTATCCATGAACAAAATGCAGTAGAGGGGAAGTTGAACTCTCTTTTAAAACCTTTTGCAAAGAGTTTTGTCTCTGCATATGATGAAAACTCCCCAATTCAAGGCTATCCAGTAAAGGAGATTTTTTTTACAAGTGCAAGAGTAAGGGATGAGTTGAAAAGTATCATTTTTTTAGGTGGTTCGCATGGAGCAAAGGCTATCAATGATCTGGCTTTAAGTGTTGCTAAAGAGCTTAGTCGTAGAGGTATTAAGATTATTCATCAAGCAGGAGAGTCTGACTATGAAAGAGTCAAAGGGGCTTATGAAGCTTTAGATATAAAAGCAGAGCTTTATAGTTTTACGCAGGAGATACCAGCTCTCATAGCAGAGGCAGATTTTGCTGTAAGTCGTGCTGGAGCTTCAACACTTTGGGAGCTAAGTGCAAATGGATGTGTAGCGCTTTATGTTCCTTATCCTTATGCCGCAGCAGATCATCAGTACTATAATGCAGCATTTATCGTAGAAAATGAACTTGGATGGTGCCAAAGAGAGTCACAAGAGCTAGAGGCAAAACTTCTCTCTCTTTTGGATGAGCCACTCAAAGAAAAGAGTCAAAAACTTTTAGAGTATGCAAGAGAAGATGTCGCAAAAAAGATGATTGATCAAGTGGTAAAATCTCTTTAGATTTCCTCTGCTCTCCAAGCCTCTATAGCATCTGAAAGGTTTTCAAAACTATCTGCTTTTCCTATGATAAATACTTCATCAAAAACATAACAGCTCACTCTTGTGTTTGGCTCTAATAAAAAAACAGCATACTCATTAACAGCATTTGTATCAACAGAAAGTACTAGCATACCATCAACTCTGTCATTTACTTGTATAATCACATCATACTCAACATCTATAAGTTTTTTCCCATCGCTCTGATATGTAGCCATATTAACCTCATTAATGTAGAATATTTATAAAACTTCTTGTATAACTTCTATATACTTCAAAAACATATAAGTTAGACACGAAGTCTCGTAAAAGGAATTATATATGAAGATAGCAAATAATATAACAGAATTAGTAGGAAATACACCACTGGTCAGACTTAACACTCCCTCGCAAATCAGTGGAGCTAATATTGTCGGTAAGTGTGAGTTTATGAACCCAACAAGTTCGGTTAAAGATAGAATCGGTTTTAATATGATTCGTCGCGGTTTAGAATCAGGTACGATAACTACAGAAACGACTATCATAGAACCAACAAGTGGTAACACTGGTATAGCATTAGCTGCCAATTGTGCTGCACAAAACCTCAAACTTATTCTTACTATGCCAGAGTCTATGAGCTTAGAGAGACGTAATCTCCTCAAAGCATTAGGAGCTGAGTTAGTGCTTACACCTGCTGCTAAAGGTATGAATGGGGCTATTTCTAAGGCAAACGAACTTCAAGCACTCACACCTAATTCCATAGTGCTGCAGCAGTTTGAAAACCCATCAAACCCTGAGATACATGAACTTACTACTGCGGTTGAAATCCTTCGTGATACAGATAAAAATATAGATGCTTTTGTCGCAGGTGTTGGAACAGGAGGAACTATTACAGGAACATCGCATGTTCTTAAAAAAGAGTTGAGTCAAGTCGCTATTTTTGCAGTTGAACCTGAAGCTTCTGCTGTTCTTTCAGGTGGAGCGGCTGGACCTCATAAAATCCAAGGAATTGGAGCAGGTTTTACTCCTGAAAATTTAGACACTTCTGTTTATTCTGAAGTAATAAAAGTAAGTAATGAGGATGCGATTGAGACAGCTAGAATGTTGGCTAAAAAAGAGGGAATCCTTGTAGGAATCTCTGCAGGTGCAAATGTTTTTGCTGCTATGCAAGTAGCTTCTCGTCCAGAGTTTAAAGGCAAGACAATCGTAACGATTTTGTGCGATACAGGCGAGAGATATCTCAGTACAGAACTCTTTAGTGAGTAAGAAATACCTCGAGACTATTAAAGCTGTTGATGGAGTAGTTCAAAATCTTGACTACCATCAACAGCGTTTGCATAGTGTTCTCTCCTCCTACTCTAATCCAATTTGGCATACTTTAAAAAGTCATCTCAACCCTCCTAAAAAAGGACTCTATAAATGCCGTGTAGTTTATGATGATAAAGAGCTTGATATCACTTATAAAGAGTATAAAAAACGCAGAGTAGAGAGTCTAAAGATTGTCTATAATGATGAAATAGAGTACTCAAAAAAATATCTAGAACGTAAATTACTCAATGAGCTTTTTGCACTCAAAGATAACTGTGATGATGTCTTAATAGTAAAAAGTGGTCTTATCACAGATACTTCTATAGCAAATGTTGCATTTTATGATGGAGAGAAGTGGCTAACGCCAAAACGCCCACTTTTAAAAGGTACGACAAGGCAAAGGTACTTAGAAACTAAGAAAATGATAGAGAGAGATATTTTTGTCGATGATATAAAAGATTTTACCAAAATCGCACTGATGAATGCGATGATAGATTTTGATATAATTCCAATATATAACTTAGAGGAAATCATTTGTTAGAAAATGTAATAGAAAATGAGAACTTTGCAAAAATAATGCAAAAAAGTATAGAGAACTTGATTATTCACTTTTTCCAAGAGGAGCAAAACTTTGGGGTTCTCTGTAGGATAGAAGAGATAAGTTTTAATCCTCCTTTACCAGAGAGTATAAATAGCGAGTTTCGACCACTCACACTCTTTTTTTTAGCAGGATATACATTTGAAACAGCTCATATTGCTGATGAAATGCTTGTTTTTGAGGCTGGATTTGGAAGTGAAAACTTTGGAAGTGTTGTGAGTGTACCGCTTTTAAGCATTATGCAACTTATAGTTGATGAAACACCAGTGCTCATAAATCTAGCAGTGGATAAAAAAGAGCAGATACAAGAGGTCAAAAAAGAGGTGGATAACCAGGGAGTACAAAACTCAATGGCTTCCTTTTTAAATAATCCCGAGAACTCTAAGTTTATAAAATAGACTTAGATTTTGTTCAATGAAAGCAGATAGTTTACAACATTATCAACAAAAGCATCATGTTTTCTATCTTTTGAGTATGCAATGTAGAAATGTCTAAGAATATTAAAGTTTTTAAGTCTTGCCTCAAAGAGTCTTCCTGATTCAAGTTCTGATTTTATAACATGACGTGACATAATAGAAACAAGAGGTCTATCAGACTCTTTATCTGCATGTAAAATTGTCTCTTTAATCGCGGTAGGACTCTCTAAAACACCTAGTACATTAAAGTTGCTACACTGAACACCAATCTCTTCAAAAACCTCTGCTGTAAGTCTTCTTGTATGTGAACCCTCATTTCTACAGATCCAGTCAAAGTCAAAGAGTTCTTCACCCGAGAGCTGTTTTTTTATAGGTTGATTTGAAAAAACGACAAGCTCATCCTCTACCCACTCTCTATAGATGATATTATCACGAAATACAGGAGACTCAATGAGGGCAACATCTATCTTTTTATCTTCAAGTTGATCGATAATTCTATCAGAGTTATCAACATTCATAAAAACTTCATTGCCTATACGTTTTTTTATCTCTCCAAGGTAGTTTGGAAGGACATAGTTACCAATGGCAAAAGAAGAACCCATTACAAAAGTAAACTCTTTGTTTATAATTTTTAAAAGCTCTTTTTCACTGTTTGAAATCGCTTTATCAAGTCTTTGTGCAATACGAAAGAGATCTTCTCCCTCTTTTGTGAGTAAAATACCATTCTTTTTTCTATCAACGATTTTTGTATCTAGATAATCTTCTATATATTTTATTTGTTGTGTTACAGCAGGTTGTGAGATACCGAGTTTAGCAGATGCCTTGGAGAAACTTTTCTCTTTGATGACCATTAAAAAAGTTTGTAATTTAGCAAAATCTTTTAGCATAATAATTCCTATAAGTAATATTGATATTAAAATTATAACTCATAATTATAATTAATGCAATAGATTTGTAATAATTTATCTCTTTTTGGTTATAATAAATGTAATTAACAAATATCTTTAATAGAGTAGTGGTTTTAAATATGGAAAAAATTTTTAACAGACTCAATGAGTCTCAATCAAACGCTGTCAAACAGACTGAAGGTCCTGTCCTCATCTTAGCAGGTGCAGGAAGTGGAAAAACAACAACAATCATCTCAAGACTTGCTTATCTTATAGAAGTTCTTGGAATTCCGGCTTCAAATACACTCACTCTTACATTTACAAACAAAGCAGCAAAAGAGATGAAAGAACGCTCACTTGCTATGATAGAAAATGTTGCTTATCCTCCACTATTATGTACATTTCATAAATTTGGATTACTTTTTTTAAAGTTTAACATTCATCTTTTAGGACGTGCAAATAATTTTGTAGTCATAGATACGGATGATAAAAAACGTATAATAAAAAAGATAAACGCAGAACTTCCAACACCGCTTATAGCGAGTGAAATATCGCGTTATAAAAACTCCCTTATGACTCCAGATGATGCTTATAAACAAGCAGAATTGTTTAACTATAAGCAGATTGCAGAAGTTTTTAGAGAGTATGAAGCCTACCTGCAGGAGAACAATCTTGTTGATTTTGACGATTTAATCGCACTAACATATAAGCTATTGGATGAAAACAGAGCACTAGCAGAAGCCACTTCTCAAAAGTACCAATACATAATGATAGATGAGTATCAAGATACAAATGAGTTACAACTTAAACTCATTCAAAAACTCTGTACCTCTCATACCAATATCTGTGTAGTAGGAGATGATGATCAGAGTATTTATGGTTGGCGTGGTGCTCATATAAGAAATATTATGGAGTTTGATGAGGACTTTAGAGGTGCGAATGTCTTTAAACTAGAAGAGAATTATCGTTCACGTACTCCTATCTTAAATGTTGCAAATTCACTCATAGAACACAATAGGTCGCGTTTGGGTAAAAAACTTATAGCAACACGCGGTAGTGGTGAAGATGTAACAGTGCTAAATTCAAATGATGAGAATGAGGAGTCAAGAAAAATTGCACTCAAAGTACAAAAGCTTTTAGACTCAGGAGTTCGAGCAAAAGAGATAGCAATTCTATATCGTGTGAATGTACTTTCTCGCTCTATTGAAGAGGGATTAAATCGTTCAGGAATTGCATATAAACTTGTTGGTGGACTGCGCTTTTATGATCGAGCAGAGATTAAAGATCTTATCTCATATATACGTGTTATCACAAACAACCATGACGACTTTTCATTTAAACGCATAGTAAATAAGCCAAAACGCGGACTTGGAAAAGCGAGTGTAGATAAAATAGAGCTTGCAGCACATGCAAATGACACTTCGATATTTGAGTATATTAAAAGTGCTACGATGGATGTGCTTGTAGACTTAGTTAAAAAGAAAAATGCAGCTACTCTCAAAGAGTTTGTTGCAAATATAGAAGCTGTTGCTCTTAGCTCAAAAGAGTCAACATATGAGTTTATAGATACTTTAGAAGAGACTTTTCATCTAAAAGACATCTATAAAGGTATGCAAGATGAGGCAGATAGAATTCTAAATATGGATGAGTTCTATGGACTTTTTCGTGATTTTGTTAAAAAAACGCCAGAGTCTAGTTTGGATGAGTTTTTAAATGAGCTTACATTACAAAGTGAGCAAGACCAAGTGGAGGGAGAATCTATCTATATGATGAGTATTCATGCAAGTAAAGGTCTTGAGTTCGAGCATGTTTTTATCATTGGGATGGAAGAGGGCTTTTTACCACTTGTTGGTGATGGAAGTGACTTAGAAGAGGAGCGGCGTTTAGGGTATGTCTCTATGACGCGTGCAAAAGACACCCTCACACTTTCACACGCTGCAAGCCGTTTTTATAAAGGTCGTAGAAGTGATTTACAAAAGAGTAGATTTTTTAATGAAGCTGGACTCTGTGAGGGTTCACTTATAGTTGAAAAAAACACTGCATTTAAAAAAGGTGACTTAGTGCGTCATAAGATTTTTGGAACAGGACGCATAAGTGGTGTCAGTAAGGCAGGACGTGAGTTTAAACTTCAAATAAATTTTGCAGGAACAAAACGCGACATCTTGGCGTCTTTTGTTGAGAGACTGTGAATCGTCTTTTTGTCGCTTATAAACCATCTGGAATCGGTTCAAACAAATTTCTTTCACAGTTAAAACGCAAGTATAGTGAAAAAAAAGCAGGTTTTTCAGGGACACTTGATCCCTTTGCTAAAGGTGTACTGCTTATTGGATTTGGTTCTCACACAAAGCTTTTTAGATTTTTGAATAAAACACCAAAAAGATATAGAGCAACTTTATGGTTAGGTGCAAAAAGCGATACTCTTGATAGTGAAATGATAGAAAATGTTGAACTCTTAGAACCCTTTGAAGAGCAGAGAGTACAAGATGTTTTGAACTCTCTAGAGGGAGAGCTAGAGTATGAGCCACCAATCTTTTCAGCAAAGCGTATTAATGGTGAACGCGCTTACGATTTAGCACGTGCAGGAGTGGCGTTTACTCTAAACAAGATAAACTCTACAATTTATGAGACAAAACTCATACACTATTGTCACCCTTTTGTAACTTTTGAAGCGACTGTGAGTGAGGGGACATATATCCGCTCTCTTGGGAGAATCATCGCGCAGAGATTAGGACTTGAAAATGGAAGTTTGACTGCTTTAGAGCGCCTAAATGAGGGACAGTTCTTTTATGAAAATGAGCAAAAGCTAGATATAAAAAAATGCTTAAACATTGAACAAAATTATTATCTAGGAGATGAAGAAAACCTTAGATTTGGAAGAGTTCTTGCTTTGGGTGATTTAAGAGTACAAGAAGAGGGCACTTACTGGTTGGAAAATGGAAAAAATATATCCATCATCACAGTAATAAAAAATGAAGTAAAATATGAACTAGGGAGAATCGAGTGTTAGTACTAGCAAGAAGAGAGGATGAATCAATCCACATCGGCGACGATATAGTTATAAAAGTTGTCTCTATTGAGAATGGGATAGTAAAGTTAGGTATAGAAGCTCCTAAAAATGTCTCTATTATGAGAGATGAGCTTCTTGAAGAGGTAAAGCAGAGCAACAGAGCAGCCTCTAAAAGAGCAGATGCTATAGATATTGCAGCACTTAATAAACTTTTGGG
>JGI10211J34971_10003300_pt1 | contig 12961 bp, 14 predicted proteins | sample Etolagsediment_FD_34971 | JGI IMG/M metagenome (IMG submission 34971) | reverse complement strand
ACTAATGTATTTATAAAAATAAACTTAGTAGAACAGCTGGTTTTTTATGTATTTAAAAGTATTTTAAATACTGGATTTTTTTAGGTTTAGATATAATTTCAGAAAATAAAATTGGATAAATTATGAATATACAAGAACTAGATAAAAAATATGTACTGCCAACATATGCACGTGCTGATGTTGAGTTTGTAAGCGGTAAAAACGCGAGACTTACAGATGCAAATGGAAAAGACTATATCGACTTTACCTCAGGTATAGCAGTTGCGAGTGTTGGACATGCAAACGAGAGAGTAAATGCAGCTATCTGTGCACAAATCGCAAACATAACGCATATCTCTAATCTTTATCACATTGGCCCACAAGCAAAAGCGGCACAAAAGATAGTAGAGGCTAGTGGTTATGACATGAAGTGTTTTTTTGGAAACTCAGGAGCTGAGGCAAATGAGGGAGCTATAAAAATTGCAAGAAAACATGGTGAACGCGATGGAAAGATAAAACGCTACAAGATTATAACACTTCAGCACTCTTTTCATGGTCGTACTATCACAACTGTAAAAGCGACAGGCCAAGAGTCTATGCACAACTACTTTGGACCTTTTCCAGATGGTTTTGTATATGCTAATACTATAGATGATATAGCGGGACTTTTAGATGATCACACTGCAGCTGTTATGATTGAGCTTATTCAAGGTGAGGGTGGTGTGCAACCTCAAGACAAACAAAAAGTTCAAGCCTTGGCAAAACTTCTCAAAGATAAAGAGATACCACTCATAGTAGATGAAGTTCAAACTGGAGCTTACAGAACAGGTGAGTTTACAGCGAGTCAACTCTATGGGATTGAACCTGAGATAATTACACTTGCAAAAGGTGTTGGTGGTGGTGTTCCTGTTGGTGTTGTTATGACAAGCTTAAAAGAGGTTTTAAGTGCAGGTGACCATGGTTCTACTTTTGGTGGAAACTACCTAAGCACTACGGCAATTTGTGAAGTTGTAGATATCTTAAATGAGATAAAAGAGAGTGGAGAGTTAAATGCCACTATAGAGTACTTTAATGCAGCGTTAGAGAAGTTTTATGAGGCTCACAAAGAGAGTTTTACTTCTAAGGTTGGCCTTGGTCTTATGTGCGGTCTTCGCGTTAAAGATGCAGATACTCTAGCAGCAGTTGTAAATGCAGCAAGAGAAAATGGTGCTATGGTACTTAAAGCTGGAAGAAATACTCTGCGTTTCTTACCAGCACTTACTATTACAAGCAAAGAGATTGATGAAGGTTTTCTTGCATTAGAGCGTGCCTTGGCGAGTGTGGAGAAGTAATGCTCTTTAGTGAGTATATGAGTGAGTGGCTCTACGGCGAAGATGGTTACTACTCAACTTACAAAAACATTGGAAAGAGTGGGGATTTTTATACCGCTGTAAGTACAAGTCAGTTTTTTGGTGGGACTATTGCAAAGCATATCATCTCGCTTGTAGATGAGGGTTTTTTAAAGCCAAACGCCACTATCTGTGAGATAGGTGCTCATCATGGCTACTTCTTAGCAGATGTTTGCCAGTTTATCTATACACTTAGACCTGAGCTCCTACAAACATTTGACTTTGTTATCATCGAGCGTTTTGATGATTTGCAAACGCAACAAACAAACTACTTCCAAGACTCTTTTGGCGAAGCAGTAAGAGTCACACACTATAAATCTTTAAGCGAACTTCAATGTGAAAATGCTTTTTTTATAGCAAATGAAATCTTCGATGCCTTTCCTTGTGAGCTTTACTATAAAGGTAAAACAGCAAGAGTAGATGGACACGATGTGGCGTTTGAAGAAGAGAACAGATGGGTAGATGAAAAAGCTACAAAGTACCATAAAGATAGAGGCGAGATAGCCATAGGTTATGAAGAGTTTGCACAAGAGATGGCAAACGCTGCTGAGAGTTTTGAGTTTATGAGTTTTGATTATGGAGAGATGCAAGCACGACCTGATTTTTCTATTCGCATTTATACAAAACATGAGGTCATCCCTTTTTTCGATGAGAACATTAAACGCGAAGAGCTTTTTGCAAAAAGCGACATAACTTACGATGTGACTTTTGCTCATGTAAAAGATGCTTATGAAGAGGCTGGAGTGGCATTTGTAGAGCTAAAAGCTCAAATGGTCGCACTAGTAGATATGGGACTNTTAGAACTTCTAGAGATNCTACAAAAAAATGCAGATGAGAAAATCTACAAACAAGAACTAGAAAAAGTAAAAATGCTTATACTTCCAAACTTTTTAGGCGAGCGCTTTAAGATGATTCGTTTTAGGAAGTAATTTAACTTACTTTATGAAAAAATCTTTTCACACCCCTTTTTTGAAATGCTATCGAGTCTTTTAAAGTAGACTTTTTCAATTATCTTTTTTGCCAAATAAGCGATATAACCATCAAAGTAGATGCCAAGAAGTTTAGCTACACTATAGTTTCGTCCTAGTGCTATGAGAACTCCGCGAGACTTTATCTGATGTTTTTGAAGTTCTTTTTTTTCTATGATTGCTTCAATATTTTTGGCGCAGAGTGCACCCATCTGTTCAGCTATATCTGCTGTTGGAGCTAGCGCTTCTTCTTTGTTGAAAATTCTAGTACAGTCACCTATGGCAAAAACTTCTTTATGCTGTGTTGTTTGTAGGGTTTCATCTGTTTTGATGTATCCTTGAGAATCTTTTTGTATATTAAGAGTGTGTATAAGGGCATTTGGCTCGATTCCACCTGCATAAATCATAAAGTCGGTTGGAAAGACTGCTCCAGTTGAGAGGCGAACTGCTGATTTCGTGACTTCCGTAACTTTTGCATTTGTGATAATTTTTATACCTAACTCTTGTAATCTTTTTTCAGATGCAATTATAAGTTTTTTATCCATACCGTAAAGAATTGTTGAGGGAGAGTTTATAAGAATTATATTGAGCTTTCTACAGATAAAGTGATTATTTTTGTAAAAATCATTCGCATAAGATGCCATTTGTGCAGCTATCTCAACACCACTGAGTCCTCCACCAGTTACAACAATATTAAGAGGTGAACAAAAGTTTCCTGATTCTTCTACTTTTTGAAAAAGTGAAAGCTCAAACTTTTGTTTAAAGTAGATAGCTCTATGGAGTGCCTTAATTCCAAAAGCGAACTCTGTTAGACCTTTGACATGAGAGACAAACTTTGTTCTTGCCCCAACTGCTATGACAAGATAATCATAGCTTATACGCTGTTTTTGAGTTATAACTTTTTTTTTAGAAAAATCTATATTTGTGACAATTTCTTTTAAAAAAGATACATTTTTATTTAATCCAGCACAAAAAGTAAACATATCTACACTGACCTGTGCGAAATCGTACTCATTTGCTATAAGATCATAAACATCTGTTTGCATAAAATGATAAGAATTCTTATCAATTAAAGTGATACTATTGTTTGGATTTTTTGCAAGTTTTTTTACAGCTACAAGACCAGCATATCCTGCACCGATAATAATAATTTTATTTGACATATTGAGATTATAGCTTATTTGTTAAAACAGAAGGTATGAATAACTAATATTTTGTGCATCAAATAGGAATAATCTCTGTCATGAGATACTGTAATACTATACACTATTTTGATGGATATACTAGATGAAGAGAATAAACACCTTAAGTAAGAACATGAGATTCTAAAAAAGGTAAGGGCATATGTCGATAAAGAGGTTCAAGCACCTCTTGTTTGAAAGTGGATTCCTTTAGGATGTTTGCTCTACTGAAAAGAGGTTCCACCATCGATAACAATAGCTTGACCCGTAAGCCAAGATGCTGCATCTGAGCAAAGAAATGCACAAGCACCTGTCAAGTCCGTAGCATCACCCATACGTGAAAGTGGAGAGCGCTTTACAACCTCTGCTTTTACTTCTTCATAATTTGGAAACGCTTTAAGTGCATCCGTGTCTATTGGTCCACCACTTACTGCATTGACTCTGATGTTTTTCTCACCAAGCTCAGCAGCAGCATAGCGAACCATAGTCTCAACTGCAGCTTTGTTTGTTCCATGACCTGAGTAGTTTGGAGTGTAAACTAAGTTACCCGTTGAACTCATACTTATGATAGAACCTCCGCCAACTTTTTCCATTCTCTTAGCTGCTTCTTGAGCACCTACAACAAACGCTTCAACAGTAGCTGTGTAGATGTTACCAAGACCTTTTGGTTTAAGACGCATAAATGGAGCAAAACCACCAACAACAGCACGACCAGAGATGATAGCATTTGAGATAAAGTAGTCGAGTCTATCGAAGTCTTCATCAAACTCTTTATATACCTCTTTATATGTTTCAGGCTCTAGAATGTTTAGTTTATAAGCTTTTGCTTTAACACCAAACTGAGACTCAACATCAGCGATGATATCATTTGCAGCATCTGCAGATGAAGCATATGTAAACGCCACATCACAACCTTTTGATGCAAACTCGTAAACGATTGCTTTACCGATACCACGAGTACCACCTGAAATAAAGAGAGTCCTACCTTTCATTGTCTGTTCTGCCATTTTTTAAAGTCCTTTAATATCGTAATTTTTCATAACTTCTTCGATTTTTCTCATGTTCTCAANACTTGGAGGAACAAGAGGAAGTCTGTACTCAAGAGTCTCTATAAGACCAGCAATATACATAGCTGCTTTTATAGGAATAGGGTTTGCCTCACAAAACATTACTGAGTTAAGAGGGTAAAGTTTGTCGTTGATAGCTTTAGCAGCTTTAAAGTCACCCGCCTGAACAAGCCTTACGAGTTCTGATTTTAAGTCAGGCATCAAGTTTGATGTCACAGAAGTAATCCCGGCTCCACCATTTGCAAGTATAGGATAGTCAATAGCATCATCACCAGAGAAAACTTTTAAATCAGGGCGACGAGATAAAAGTTCAACAGCACGTTCTAGTGAACCAGTAGCCTCTTTGATACCGTAAATATTTGGTATATCATCAAAGAGTCTTATAACTGTATCTGCAGAGATATCTACAACAGTACGTCCTGGAACATTGTAAAGCATAAAAGGAAGATCAGGAACTGACTCAGCGATAGCTTTGTAGTGTTGGTAAAGTCCCTCTTGAGATGGTTTTACATAGTAAGGTGCTACTGAAAATATAGCATCTACTCCGCACTCCTGTGCATTTTTTGCAGCGAGTATTGCTTCCGAAGTTGAGTTGCTTCCAGCACCTGCGAGAACTTTTGTACGAGTTCCTTTACATACTTCTACAGCAATTTGCATACAGCGTTTATCTTCATCTGAAGAGAGAGTTGCACTTTCACCTGTAGTACCTACTGGACAGACTGCGTCCATACCATTGTTGATTTGACGTTGTATGAGTGCAGCATAAGACTGCTCATCTAGTTTCCCATTTTTAAATGGAGTTATTAGTGCGGTTGAAGAACCTGTTACGATATTCATCTCTTGTTGCCCTTTAAATTTATGATGGAATTATAGCTATTTTTTCAAAATAAGTGTAGTTGACTTTTTGAAGTCAAAGTACTTGTTTGCAACTTTTTGCACTTTTTTTGCTGTAACTTTGTTTACATCATCTTCATAATTAAGAAGAGGAGTTAGGTCGCCTCTCACTAAGTAACTTCCATAAAGATTTGCTACTGAAGTAGAGCTTTCTAGTGAGTAGATAAAGTCAGATTTAGTATTTATTTTTACTTTTTCTAACTCCTCTTTTGTTACGAGTGTTGTTTTCATAAGCTCAATCTCTTTGATGATTTCAGCCTCAACATCTTCTGCTTTAACACCAGGATTACATGTTGCCATAAAGACAAAAAGTCCTGGGTCTGTGTTTTCCATATTGTATGCATAGATGCTATTTACAAGACGTTTTTTATCTACAAGTTCTTTGTATAAACGTGAGCTTTTTCCTGAGTAAAGAATCTGTGAAATTACACTGAGTGTAACTTGGTCTGGATCTTTAAAATCGGGGATGTGAAAAGTAATAGCAAGGAGTTCAACTTCACTCTCTTTGTGAACTATAACTCTTTTTGCACCATCTTGTTCAGGTTCTACAAATTTGACTTCTGGAATTTCACTTGTGTTTTTTATATCTCCAAAAGCTTTTTTAGCACGTTTGAAAACCTCTTTTGGCTCAACATCTCCTGTTACAACTAAAATAGCATTGCTTGGTTGGTAGTAAGTTTTGTGAAAATCTTTGATGTCTTTAATCGTCCATGTTCTAATGTCATTCATAAACCCAATCGGAGTCCAGTGGTATGGATGATAAAGATAAGCATTGTTAAAGAGTCTAAAGTAAAGGTATCCAAGAGGATTGTTATCTGTTCTCCAACGACGCTCTTCCGTTACAACATCGCGTTCTGGTTGGAACTCTTCATCTTTTAATTTCAGATTTTGCATAAGTTCTGCATATAAATCTATAGACTTGCCAAGATTGTCGCTGCTTGATTTTATGTAGTAGTGTGTGTAGTCAAAACTTGTTGAAGCATTGTTAACGCCACCGATACTTTTTACTTCTTTGTCAAATTGACCAGCTGGAAGGTTTTTTGTACTTTTAAAGTTCATGTGCTCAAGCATGTGAGCGATTCCAGTTTTACCCATAACTTCGTTACGACTTCCAACTTTGTAGAAGATATCTGTGCTTAGAACATTTGTGTTGTTATGGAGTGGAATGACGACGATTTGTAGACCATTTTTAAGTGTTGAAGTTTCGTACTTTGGTAGTGCTGATGACATAAGTGTTCCTAGGGTTAAAATTAAAGTTAAAAATATTTTCATACTATCTATATTCTATCGGCTCCGATAGCCTCTGTTATATTTGTGTACCCATCTGCTTTTAAAAGCTCGATAAGTCCTTTGTTGATGTTCATAATCATATCTGGACCATGAAAAACAATGCCGCTATAAATCTGAACAAGTGAAGCTCCTGCTTTTATACGTCTATATGCTTCCTCTGCAGAGTCAATGCCTCCAACTGAGATAAGTGTAGTTTTACCGTAAAGCTCTTTAGCTATAGCTTCAAATATTTTAAAGCTTTTTTCTTTAAGAACCGCACCGCTCAGTCCACCTATATCTTTTGGACTTTTTACAAGAGAGTAGTCTATAGTTGTGTTAGTCGCGATGATACCGTCCGCTCCTTTTTCAACTGCCATTTTTGTTAGAGCCACTGCATCTTCTATCTCCATATCTGGAGCGATTTTAAGTAGAATTGGCATCTCTGTCAGTGCTTTTGCCTCTTTGAAAAGTTCACCAATGAACTCTTCGTTTTGTAAATCACGAAGTCCTGGTGTGTTTGGAGAAGAGATGTTTATAACAAAATAATCACCTAAACCATCAAAAGCCTTAATGAGATGTGTGTAGTCATTTATAGCCTCGTTTTCAGGAGTAAGCTTGTTTTTACCAATGTTTACACCAATAGGTGTTGTAAAAGGAAAACGCTGCTTTAATCGTTGGACTACCTTGTAGGCACCCTCATTATTAAAACCCATGGCGTTTTGTAGCGTCTCTTCTTCAATGTGACGAAACATACGAGGTTTCGGGTTTCCTGGTTGTGCTTTTGGTGTGACTGTGCCGATCTCTGTGTAGCCAAAACCAAGGATTTGGATACCGCGAATCATAGTGGCGTTTTTATCAAAACCAGCACCAAGTCCAACAGGATTAAGAAATGTACGCCCGAAGAGTTCTTGATTTAAAATTTTATCATTTATGAAATGAGACTCTAAAAAAGAGTTAAAAGGGATTTGGCAAAGGTTTGGGAGTCCTAGTACAAATGCGGCAATATGGTGAGCATTTTCAGGTTCAAGTTTAAAAAGTAAAGGTTTTATAGAGTCGTAGTTTATCATTTATTATCCATAGTCAAAGTTATATGGATTATACTCAAAGAAAAGTAATAGTTTGTTTAGAGGTAAGTAGTGTCATAAATCTTCTGAAAATTAAATATTAAGCTATGATTTAATTAGACCTCAATACCTATTTTATTTTTGTGCTTAAAGCCACTATAGAGTTTTTCGTAGAGTATATCTAATGTGTCACTTGTAACATACTGCACAATCGATATGTTTGTGTGTTTGATTATTTTTTGAAGTCTTGGTGTAAATGCAATGATATCTTCAAGAAGAGTATGCGGCATCAAAATACAGTAAGTATCTGCATTTATCTTGCCAAAGTAGTCTCCTTTTTTTAAAAGGTTTTGCGCTACATCTTGGGCTATTTGCTTGTCACTTTTAAATGCTATGAGGATAAACTGTTTGTTGTATCTACTCGCCCTTTCTATCTCATTTTGTACATAATCTTCAAAGATTATTTCATTGTAAGCTCCTGTACTTTCTTCTTTTTGAAAGATATCTTTGAGACTTTTGATAAGGATATGGTGCTCTTCTGCCTTGTCTAAAATGAGATTGTTTTTTTCAAAATTAAGATAAATCATAAGTGAAAATGTGTAAAAAAAGATGGAGAGTGTGACAACACCAAGTGTGATGGTTGTAAACATCTCTTTGTACTCAAAACCATCACCCAAAGAGATAACCATGATGATAGCTAGACCGCCTTTCATCCCTGCAAGTGTGAGGATATTCGTCCATCTGTATGGATGCTCTTTATAACGTGTAAAGCCAAGTATAACAAGGTAACGAATAGCAGTTGTAAGAACAAAAACAAAAAGGATTTCACTCTTATAAACCCAAAGTAGCTCAAGGTCTACAACTGTTGCGATTGAGGTGAAGATGACGGCATTTGCAAAGAAACCAAGATAGTGAGCCTCTTTTGTGTAGGCTCTAAGTGAAATACTAGAGTCACTTTTTTTAGAGTTTAGATGTAGAAGTGCTGCTGTGTAGTTTTTCTTTTTGTAGTGTCCCTCTTTGTTAAAAAGGTACTTAAAAGATATGACAGCCACAACTACAGAGAGTATGCCAGAAAAGTGAAGAGCATCGGAGAGTAAAAATGAAAATGAAGCCATCAAGTAAACCGTGATGAACTCTTCAAGATTGTCACGAGAGTTTTTAAACGCGAAGTATCCAATAAGCCCAAAAAATAGACCAATAGTAAGAGAGAAAAAAACTGTACTAAAAGTTGTTTTCATCAAAGAAGAGATAAATATATCATCCCCATTAGAGAGTGGAATGGCTATAAAAAAGAAGATAACCATCGCCGTGATGTCATTAAAAAGAGACTCGCCCTCAGCATATAGCTTGAGTCGTGAGGGGAGGTTAAACTTGGAAAATATAGCGCCAACAGAGACAACGTCCGTCGCCATCAAAGGTGTAAAAAGCAAAATAAGATAAGCAAGAGATAAGTCCTCAAAATAATCAAGGCCATAAGTAAACCCAACTGCTAATGCGATGGAGAGCACAACTGCGAGAAATGCCAGAAAAAATATGCTTGACTCATTCTCTTGAAGTTCACTAGATGAAAGACCCAGAACATCGGGAATAAGGATGATAGGAAGCATAAGGTAGATGATGTCATCAAAGTTGTTCTCTAAGATGGAGAGGTCAAAAAAAGAGTTCGCTCCATAAGCTAAAACAACGATGATAAGAACAAACGAGATGTTTGTTCTATCTTCTATATATTTAGATATTAAAATTAAAGTGAGTATTATTGAAAAGATTTCTAACATGTTCGTATTGTATCTTTTTTCAAATCAATTCTTAGCAAAAAGTCTCTTCAATGAAGGAGTGTTTTTGGCACTGACTCTCTTTAAAAATCTTATTAAAATTTTGGGCTTATTTTTTAAGTGGCAAAGTTTGGATATCATAAATTTATATTTGAATTAAAAAGAGAGAGAATGCACACATACCAAATAGCAGAGGCGATTTTAGATGCTTATAAAAACGAAAAACTTAGTGATGAAAGAATCGGTTTTTTAAAAAAACAAGCAGAGGAACAGCTTGAAGAACTTGCACAAAACGAAGAACTTTATAAGAGTTTTTTAAACAAAATAGATGCACCCCAAAAAATAGACAAGCTTATACTCTGGACGATGTTGATGTCAAACGAGCAGATATGTGATGAGTATATAGATAAATTCAAGAAAAATTTTAGAGAGATAATTCCTGTAAGTGATTTAGCCGACTTACTCTTTTATGCTGTACACCAAAAAAAGGTAAAAGGTGTAGAACTTGATGGCTTTACCTACCTACTTGAGTCAAAAACAGAGGGCATAGAAGAGGTGGATCAGTATGCTTTTACAAATGCTCTTCTGTATGTTCAAAAATCAAAAGAGGTTGAGATGGAGTTTTAGTTTAAGCCTAAAACTCATACTTCTTAAAAAGTTCGTTTAGCTCAGCTGTACCTCAAACAGTCTCTTGCAAGATTAACCGTTTATAAGTGCGACAACTGCATCTACACTCAAAACTTTTCCAGTGCTTACAACTTTTCCGTCTATCACGAGTCCTGGTGTACTTACTACTTGGTACTCCATGATCTTCATGATGTCGTCCACTTTTTCAAGTTGTACAAACTTTCCACTCTTAGCTATTGCTTGTTTTACTACTGCTTCAAGCTCTGTACATTTTTTACAGCCTGTTCCTAGTACTTCTATTTTCATAATAAACACTCCTTCATCATTGGTTCTAACTCCTCTGCTTTTACATCGCCAGTTATACTAATAGTCGTCTCACTGTTTTGACCGCTTACTTCGATATTTTCTATTTTACTCATTATCTCAGGTGAGCATGAACATGCACACTCTCCACTTTGACACTCTGCTATTTTTTCTGAGAGTTCTTTTGTATCAAACCCTGTTAGTACAGCGTTTACACCTGTGTTTGTATTTGTAACTTTAAACATTTTTTCTTCCTTTATAAAATAATATTAAATAGATACCCAATCGCGATTATGCCACTGCCAACGATGCCAAAAAACATACCAATGAGCTTGAGTGAAATAATCTTTTTAAGTATAAGAGCTTCTGGCAGACTAAGAGCCGTCACCGCCATCATAAAACTAAGAGCCGTTCCAAGAAGCATGCCCTTACTTGTGAGCACTTCAACAAGTGGCATAACACCCGCTGCGTTTGAGTACATTGGGATTCCCATAAGTACTGCGATGATGACTGCAAAAGGATTTCCCTCTCCTGTGTAAGTCGCTATAAAGTCCGTTGGTATATAGCCATGTATCCAAGCACCAACTCCAACTCCTATCATCACATAGATGTATATCTTTTTAAAGATATCTAGCGTGTACTCCCATGCTTCTTTGGCTCTCTCTTTAAGAGTGAGTTTTACAAGAGTTGCTTCTAACTCGCCCTCCATAGGTTTTACCTCAAGTAAAATCTCTTTTTCCATGTTCATCTTTCCTATAATCCAACCACCTATGATGGCTACACTCAGACCAAAGAGTATGTAGATAGAAGTAACTTTCCAGCCAAAAATACCAAAGAGCATAGCAATAGCTATTTCGTTGTTCATAGGTGCGGAAATAAGATAACTAAATGTCACTCCAAGAGGAATACGAGCTTGAATAAATCCTAAAAACAGAGGTATAGCCGAGCAAGAACAAAAGGGTGTGATAATCCCAAAAAGAGAAGCTCCCACATGGCCATAAAGTGAAGACTTCCCTTGCAAGTGTGCACGAACATACTCCGTGTTGAGCCAAGACCTTAAAAATGAAACAGCAAAGATGATGGTGATAAGTAAAAACCAAATCTTTGCCGTGTCATAGATAAAAAAATGCAGAGCATCTGCAAGTTTTCCCTCTAAACCTAGAGTAACATAGGTAAATTCTTTAGAGAGTTCATACCACATTTAGAGGAGTTCCGCTTTTACAAGTGGGAGAAGTTCTGCTTCTATAAGATTCAGAGTTTTTTCATACTCCTCCTCAGCTTTACCACTAGGATCTTCAAAACCTAAGTGAATAGTCTTTACAGCTTTTGGAAACATAGGACAACTCTCTTTTGCGTGGTCACACACTGTGATGATAAGGTCAAATGCCGTATCCAAAACAGTCTCAATAACTTTAGAGTGATATTCCTCTCTCCAGTAGCCTTTTTTTTCTAAAAGAGCCTGTGCATGTGGATTTACAGTGCCACTTGCTTTCACACCTGAGCTTTGTGCAAAAACTGCATCACCAAGTTTGGCGTTTATAAGTGCTTCACCCATGATTGAGCGACAAGAGTTTCCAGTACATAAGATTAAGACATTTTTTTTCATATTTTACATTCTCCAGTTTGTGATGTTTTTTTAAGAGTTGGAAGTGTTATGTCAAGATACTTTATCTCTTCTATAGCACCAGCTCTAAACTTGTCTAATGGACTTCTTATAGAGTAGTAAGCCCAAGTTCCTTTGCGCTCAACACGAATAAATCCCGCTTCTTTAAGTATCTTTAGATGACGTGACAGACGCGACTGAATCATGTCGAGTGAATTTTGCAAGTCACAAACACAGCATTCACCATATTCATCTAAAAACCTCAAAAGGAGTAGTCGCGTTTCATCATTAAGGGCTGAAACAGATTTTAAAAATATCTCCATTAATCTAAAGCTCCTTGATTTGATTTTAGGAAGTATAACCAAAGATTTATAATATATCAAGATATATTGATATATACTAAAAAGTTCGATATACTTCGACTACAAAATTTATAATAAAGAGTAAAAATGATTGTAGCAATGAGTCTTTTTTTGGTAACACTTACATTTATAATCTGGCAACCTCGTGGTTTACAGATAGGTACAACAGCGGTCATTGGAGCACTACTTGCACTTCTTTTAGGAGTAGTTAGCTTTGGGGATGTCATAACTGTTACAGACATTGTCTGGGATGCAACACTGGCGTTTATAGGCATCATCATTCTCTCTTTGGTTTTAGATGAGATAGGATTTTTTGAGTGGGCGGCTATAAAAATGGCAAAACTCAGCGGTGGAAGTGGAAACAAGATGTTTGTTTACATCCTGCTTCTTGGAGCTTTGGTTTCTGCATTTTTTGCAAACGATGGAGCGGCACTTATACTTACACCGATTTTACTAGCAAAGATGAAATACCTAAATATGAAAC
>JGI10211J34971_10003297_pt1 | contig 12964 bp, 9 predicted proteins | sample Etolagsediment_FD_34971 | JGI IMG/M metagenome (IMG submission 34971) | reverse complement strand
TTTCAGAAAAATACCCGCTGGAGCACTACTTCGGGCCGCTTTTCAGCCGCCGCGGACGATGAATTAAGCCGAGGCAGGTGACGGAAAAAAGGATACGACCGACGATTTGGTTGTCAGCAATCAGAATTGCTATTAATAGCCGTCGGACATAGCCCGGTTCTGGTCTTTCTTGTACAGTTCCTGGTAGACGAATCCACGATTCTTGAGCATTTCTTTTACGTCCTGCGGAAACGGCATATACCGCCAGAAGATTCCGCGAACGTCCCGGTCCAGTTTCTGCGTTCCCTCGCTCTCTTTGGTCAGCCAGAGAATGTAATCCTGATTGAACTGATCCTTTACGTCGCCTTTCAGCTTCTGCTCGGTGAACCACTGATAATACCAGCCGGTGAGCCCTTCTTCCATCCAGTAGTGTGCCGCTTTCTCTTTGGCGACCTGCCACCGAAGGTCGCCCAGCGCCGCGATAATCGCCACTTTCAAGTCTTTGGGGTACATGGGAACGGCGAGGCGTCCCCGGCTTGACGCGCGATTGAACCGTTCGAACGGTTCCCAGCAGATGCCGTAATCGCCGTAGCACGGAATGAGAATCACATTGGGTACGATGCGCGTAGTTTTCTGTTTGAAGGTCCGGTGAAAGATGCTGGGGTCGAGCCGCTCGGCGTCCGCAAGGACGTTGTTGACGTTTTCACGCGTAGCGATTCCAGACAGGCCGCTGCGGAAGTACTGGCGCGAAAAGATGGGAAAGTGGTTTCCCTGACGCCCGACGGCCAGCTTCGCCATCTGTTGAATTGTCCCCATCTCTTCAACGGCGGCACCGGTATCTACGGCGGTTACATCTTCCCCGATCTCCTTCGCCTGTTCCTTGAGCTCGTCAAATGCGTCCTGGTATTTTTCCAGGTCGTTGAAGGCGCGGGAGAGCTCGCGGTTCATGTTGCTGAGGCGGCGGAGTATGGCGTTGATTTCCGCAAAAGACGCGCGCTGGGATTCACTGTATGGACCGCTCTGGTTGTTCGCTTCAATTCGCGGTTCGCGGCGGGTGAGTTCGGTGACAATCTGCTGTAATGCCGCCTCTTCGCCTTCCATCTCACGGTTACGGGTTTTGAGCAGGTCAAGCTGGGCATCGAGTCTGCCGCGAGCGGTTTCCATCTGGCGGGATACCTTGGAGACTTCGGTCTTGCCGCCGGGCTTGGTTTCATCGGTTGAGGAGGCACCGACCTTTCCGGTGGCAACCTGATCAAGCCATTCGTCGGCGTAAAAGATCGGCTGATCGATGCGATTCTCACGCGGAATCTGCGCGAAGAGGACGCGTTGTTCTTTATCCAGGATCGTCGGCAATACGATGCCGAAACGGAGAAAGAGGAGTTTTGGGTCGGATAACCCGCCGTGAACCCGTTTCGTTATTGATCTTGCCAGTTCCCAATAGACGGGAATGAGGCGGCTCCGGTACACCGACTTATCTTCTGCCTCCGTCGCTTTCAGAAATCCTGCAAGTGTTGCGTGGAGCCGTTTGGAGATTTCGCCTTCGCCGTTCAGAAGATCCTGGTAGTAGTTGGGATTCTTGAAATATGGTTGCGGATCAGTGGTAAGTTCGGAAACGCGTTCAAAGTGTTCTTCCGGATCGCTGGTCGCGGAGCCGGTTCCGTCGTCGTCAAAAAGATCGGAAAAGTCAGGAGCTTCCTGAGGGTCGGCATCAGAAATAAATAAATTTTCGCCGGTTTCGAAACTGTCACCCATACGTACTCATACTATATCGACCACGGACCGTTATGAAAAGGAAAAACGCCACCGATTCGGTGGCGTTTTTAATGGAGGTAACGGGACTCGAACCCGTGACCCCTTGAATGCCATTCAAGTACTCTAGCCAGCTGAGCTACACCCCCATACAGACTTACCTGCAGTTCTATTTGTGCCGGGTTTGGGGGTGGCTTGTCAAGCGGTTCTGGGACCGAGGTATTGTCGCAATTTCTCGACGAGGAATTTTTCATTGATCGGTTTGGAAACAAAGTCATCCATTCCCGCATCGGCGCAGCGCTGGATATCCGTTTCATAGCTGTGCGCGGTAAGTGCAATGACCGGGGTTGCCTCGGTTTGCGTCTCCGTTTCCCACTGCCGAATGATTACGGTAGCTTCCAGTCCGCTCATTTCCGGCATACTCAGGTCCATGAGGATTGCGCCGTACCGTGCACTCTGCGCTTTCCGGACCGCTTCGGTTCCCGTCGTCGCCGTGTCCACCTCGTAACCGAGTCCGGTAAGGAGGCGGCTCAAATAGAGGAGGTTGATCGCTTCGTCCTCACACACGAGTATCCGGTGATTTTCCTGGTCGGTTTTATGGGTTGCCGGATGCGCAGCGTGTCCGGGGTCGGGAATCGGCGACTGCGGTACCGGCGCCGGCTCAAACGGGAGCTCTACCTGAAATGTGGAGCCTTTTCCCGGCGTACTGTATACCTCGATGGTTCCGTTCATGGCAGCGACCACCTGCCGAACGATGGCAAGTCCCAGCCCGACGCCTTTCTGACCTTTCGAGAAGCCGCTGTCGAGCTGGGTGAACCGTTCGAAGATCAGTTTCAGTTTGGAGTCCGGGATTCCGCTTCCGGTATCGATAACCTCGAAGCGGTACATTGAGCGGGACTTCGGTGGCTGTTCGGCAATTGAGCGTACGCGGATCGTAATGGAGCCTGCCTGCGTATATTTGACCGCGTTGTTCAGGAGGTTCATCAATATTTGAACCAGCCGTCCCTGGTCGCCAATAACGGCATCCGGTGCATCAATCGAGTCGGTCTGGGTAACCAGTTGCAGGCCTTTCGCCCGCGTCTCTTCCCGGAACGTCTGTTCGACGTATGCGATCGACTCACGAATCGAAAACGCGCGCTCGGTCAGGCGCAGTTCCCCGGACTCGATCCGCTCGAAATCCAGAATGTCATTGACCAGGGTGTTGAGGTTTTCCGCCGATACGCGGGAGTATTCGAGGTATTCCCGCTGTTTTTCGGTCATTTCGGTGCGGGAAAGGAGCGAGATCATCCCGGTCATTCCGTTCAATGGCGTCCGGATTTCGTGACTCATATTCGCGAGGAAGAGACTCTTCGCGCGTGATGCTTCTTCGGCTTGTGCCCGGGCCTGTTCGATTTCCGCCGTCCGTTCCCGCACTTTGCGGTCCAGATCCCGGTTTACCCGTTCCTGCTCCTCCAGGCGGACCAGTGCGACGGTGCCTCTCTTCCGGATTGCCGTGAGTATCGAGGTCAGGAGGATCACCGACAGGATGATGTAACCGGCAAAGGCGACGCCGCTTCTCCACCATGGCGGCAGCACCCGGACGGGAATGGTGGTCCCGGTCACGTTCCAGTTTCCGCGACTGCCGGCGCCGATGATCCGCAGGGTATAGAGACCTGGATCGAGGTTCGTATAACTGGCGAAGTTCCGAGAACCGGTGTAGATCCAGTCCTCGTCAAATCCTTCAAGCCTGTATGCGTAGCTGTTGCGCTCCGGGCTGGAGTAGTCGAGTGCGGCGTACTCGAACGAGAAAAACGAATCTTCAGGCCCCAGGGTAACCATCTCGTAGGCGTTGTCGGTTCGGCGGTCAGGAATCGTCGGGCGTCCGATAATCTCCAGGTTGGTCAGGACGATCGGCGGAATATACACGGGGTACTCATCGATGAACGATTCGATGACCGTTACCCCGGATACGCTTCCCAGGTACAGCGTCCCGTCCCGGTCTTTCGAAACGCCATTGGTCAATTCGTTGGCGGCGAGTCCGTTTGATTCGTCGAGCGTCTGAATCGATTCCGTGGTTGTGTCGTATATGGAAACCCCGACGTGCGTTGTGAACCAGAGCTGCCCGGGTGAAACCTCAAGGAGATTTAATATGTGGTTGCTGATCAGACCATCCCGTGTAGAGAGAAATGAAAAAGAATCGCTTTCGCGGATGTAACGGTTTACTCCGCCGCCTACCGTGGCAATCCAGAGCGTTCCTGCCGAATCTTCGAACAGATTCCGGATATTCCCGCTGCTGATTGTACCCGGCGTGTCTACAAGATGAAGGTACCGGATAAAACTCCCGGTCTCCGGGACAAAGCGGTTCAGTCCCTGATTCGTGCCGATCCAGATGGTGCCGTTTTGGTCCTCGATGACCGAGCGGACGAGGTTGTCGCTGATGGTATCCGGGTCGTTCGGACTGTGCGCAAAGTTTTGGAATACGCCGGTTGCCGGATTCAGAACACTGACACCGCCGGTATTTGTCCCGATCCAGAGATTGCCGCTACGGTCCTCATAGAGCTCGAAGATGATACTCTCGGGTAATCCGTCCGGCGACGCGTAGATACGCTCGAACGCGTCCCGGTCCGGCAGGTAGCGGTTCAGGCCGTCGTTGGTACCGATCCAGAGATTTCCGTGCGAATCCCGGATGATGCAATTCACGATATCGTTACTCAGGGAGGCGGGGTCACTTCCGCTGTAGGTGTAGTGCCGGAACGAATCCGTTTCCGGGTCAAAACGGTTGAGCCCGCCACCGTAAACGCCGTACCACACCGTTCCATCATCTTCGGGAAGAATCGCCTCCACTTTGCCGGCGGCTATCGACCGCGGGTCATCAGGGTCGTTCCGGTAAACGGCGAATCGGCTTTCCCACGGAACGAACGTATTGATACCGCCGCCGTTTGTTCCGACCCAGACGATTCCGGATCGGTCTTCGGTCAGAGAATAGACGACATCATGCGTCAGGCCGTATCGGTTTGTGCTTTCCGCGCGGATGGACCGCAAAAGCGTCCCGTGAGCGATATCAAGGAGGTGCAGCCCGCTGCCCCACGTCCCCACCCACAGTACGCCGCGGGAATCGACAAGCAGGGAATACACTTCGTCGCCCGGGAGCGCGTACGTTTCCAGCACGCCGCGGGTGGTATGAAAGCGGGAGACTCCGCCACCCCATGTACCGACGAAGAGTACCTCCGGGTCGGTTGGGTCCTGTGCAATCGCCATGGCGAATGCGGAAGGAAGAGACGACGGGTCCGCGGAATCGGAGCCCCAGGTTATAAACGCATCGCGGTCGGGAACGTACCGGGAGATACCTCCGTAGGTGCCCACCCACAGGTTTCCGCCGGCATCATTCAGCAGGCATCGTACGACCTTGTCCGGGAGCGACCCTTCGGCCGGGCCGGACCGGGAGGCGTCGCGTACAGAACCGTCGCCGCTCGCGGAATCGGATGGCCCGGACGGTTCGGGGGGGCGATAGTGCGTAAACGTCCCCGTCTCTTCGTTCAGCCGGTTGAGGCCGTCGAGGGTGCCGACCCACAGGGCGCCCCCGGCATCGCGGGTTACGGCGACAACCACATTATTGCTCAGCGACGCAGGATCATCAGGGTTGTTTGTGTAGTGCGCGAATGAGTTGTCCGACGGGTCGTACCGGTTGAGGCCTCCGTACGTACCGATCCAGAGAATATCGTTTTCATCGCGATACATCGTCTGGATGAGGTGGTGGGAGAGGGAGTTTTCATCGAACGGATCGTTCTCGAAGGCGGTCATCGTGTAACCGTCGTATTTGTTGAGTCCCGATTGCGTGCCGAACCACATGAGTCCGTCGGTGTCCTGAAAGATACTCGATACGGAGGAGCTCAGAAGCCCGTCCGATGTGGTAATATGGTCGAACCGGATTTCCGAAGGCAGCGGTTGCGTTACAAGGTTCGCTGCTGCGAAAAACCCTGCCAGGGCGAACAGGTTTGCTAACAGTTTTTTCATGGTAGAATACCTCAAGTTTACGACAGTGAAGACAAGCATGCAACGCAGTACGGTCATAACTACGATAACAGTAGCGGGAATTCACGGCGTCGCGATCGTTGTTGCAGGTCTGCACGGCGCGGTTCCGTTTGTCCAGTGGCATGCCTACGTCGTAACCGCGCTCGCAGTTTCTGCCGGGATGTCCGTTTTTCTGCTCGTTCCGGTGCCGCAACCGCTGGTAATCTCGGTGATTACGGCGCAGTTCGCACTGCTGTATGTGATCGGGTACCCCGTCGGTACCTGGGTATTGCTTGAACTGCTCGTTCACTGTGCGCTGCTGGTCGAGGTTGTCGCCTTCACCGATACGGTTCCCCGCGCGATTCTTGGCGTCGGTTCCATTGTGGTAATGGCGCTTCAGCAGCGCCCCGTCTCTGCATGGGGAGTGCAGATGGCTTCTCCTCGTACCGAGGATATCCTCTCGATGGTAGCCATCGAGCTGCTGGTACTCGCTTCGGCGTGGGTTACCGCGGAAGCGGTCGTACGCCGCCGCCATGCCCGGCAGACGGCGCGCCACAAGGATCAGGTTATTCAGCGCCTCGTCGACGCGAACATGGAGTATCAGCGATACGCGTTGCAGGTGGAACAGAGCACCGAACAGAACGAGCGGGAGCGCATCACGCGCGAGATCCATGATACGGTCGGATACGCATTTACCAGCCAGCGGATGATGCTGGAGGCGGGGCCGCTCCTGCTGGACCGCGACCCCGAGCGCCTGCGCGGTCTGATCCATCAGGCGCAGAACAACCTGAACGACGGGTATGAAGAGGTCCGGAACTCACTGCACCGACTCCGCAAAGTAGGGCGTCTCCCCGACACGCTGGATCGCCGGATCGTTCACCTGGCGCGTCACTTCTCGGAAGTGTCCGGCGTACAGATCCGCTTCGACCCCGCCCGGCTGCCCGATTCGCTTCCGGGGGAGCTGGAGCAGTCGTTGTTCCGCCTCTTTCAGGAGGGGATAACCAACGCGTTCTGTCACGGACAGGCGCACAACGTGACTCTTACCCTGTGCTATCGGGACGGATTCATTCGCGCGGCCGTGCTTGACGACGGGCGGGGGAGCGACCAGGTCCAGGAGGGAATCGGGTTCCACGGGATGCGCGAGCGGCTGGAACCGCTGGGCGGAACGATCAGCTACCGGAGCCTTTCGCCCGGATTTGCGCTTGATGTGACGATACCGTTTGAGGAGAACCATGAAAATAGCCCTCGTTGATGATCAGAGACTCTTTGTGGACAGCCTGCGGGCGATACTGGAGAACGTGGACGAAGGGTTTCACGTGGTCTGGACCGCCTCGAACGGAGTTGAGGCGTTGGAACTTGCCGACCGGACGGTCCCCGACCTTATCCTCATGGACGTGCGTATGCCGGAAATGGACGGAGTGGAGGCGACCCGGCGCGTTCATATGCGGCATCCCGACGTCAGAATCATCATGCTCACGACCTTTGAGGACGACGAGTACGTGCAGTCGGCGATCAGTGACGGCGCGGCCGGATACCTCCTGAAGTCGATCTCGGCCGGGGAGCTGGTGCTGGCTATACGGGCCGTCGCGGGCGGGGTGGTTACCATTGACCCGCACGTAGTCCAGGGGATGGTCTCCGGAGCGGTGAAGAGAAAACCGCCGGGGTGGTTTGACGCGCTTTCCCGAAAAGAGCGGCAGATTCTCGGACTCATTGTACAGGGGTACCATAATCGGGAGATTGCCGACCAGGTGCACGTTGCCGAACAGACGGCCCGGAACTACATCAGCCAGATGTATGACAAGATGGGTGTCTCCGATCGCGTCACCGCCGTACGTCTGGCGCGGGATTCGGGGCTGTTCTAGTACAAATCAAGTACAACCGTAGTACGCCCGTACCGTTGCGCGCGTTCCCGCTACCCCCTACGATTGGTGAACTTTTGACAAAGGAGATACGTATGAAACGAGCACTGGTACTGGTATTGGTGGTCCTGATCTCAGGCACGCTTTTTGCCGGCGGGTCCGGAGAGAAAGACGCTGCAGCCGCAGAGACGGTAGAACTGACCTTCGGCTCATGGCGAACCGACGACGTGGCGCAGATGGGCCGCCTCATCGCTGCATTCAACGAAGAACACCCCGAGATTGCAATCCGGTTTGATCCGACCAACCCTCCTGACTATAACGCGACACTGCGGCTTCAACTGGAGTCGGGAATCGCCCCCGATGTGTTTTATGCCCGCAGCTATGCGACGGGTGCAGAACTGTTCGGCGAAGGGTACATGCTGGACCTCAGCGGCGAGTCGTTCATAGGCGCGGCGTATGACGACGGTTCACGCGCACCCTGGCAGGCCGGCGACCGGCAGTTCGCGATGCCTCTGGTGGCGGTAAGCCACGGCGTCTACTACAACAAGGAGATCTTTGCCGAACTGGGCCTTGCAATTCCCGCGACGTGGGCCGAACTGATGAGTGTATCCCAGAAGATCAAAGATGCGGGTATCATCCCCATCGCCAATGGTCTTGCGGACGAATGGGATATCGCGGAAGTCGTCTGGATGAACATAGCCCCCGGTTTTATCGGTGGCCGCACCGCACGGCTCGCGTATGAATCCGGCGACCGGCCCTTCAATGACGCGGCGATGGTCAGCGTCTTCACGGCGATGGGCTCCCTGGCTCCGTACCTCCCCGAAGGCTTTGAAGCGATCAGCTACAACGACAGCAAGGCGCTCTTCCTCCTGGGCGAAGCGGCGATGTGGTTCGACGGTTCATGGACGGTAAGCGAGTTCGAAGCATCGGATCCCGATTTCGAGTGGAGCGTATTCGCGCCGCCGGCGCCCGCGGGAATGAAGCAGCAGATTACCTTCCATCCGGACGCGGGAATTGCAATCAATCCTGCAAGCGAGCACATCGCGGAAGCGAAAGTGTTCCTGCAATGGCTTTCCGGACCGAAAGCGTCTGCCGTTCTGGGGAACGAGCTGGCGGGGTTTTTCCCGATGGTGAAGCAGCCGCCGACACTTTCGAATCAGCATGCGAACGACTTTCTGGCGCTGAACGCCGGACGCGGACTCGATGTGCGCTTCCCCTGGCCGTTGCTGATGTCGGGCGATCCGAGTGGATATAACCTTATCATGCAGGGTTCGATCAACGTCATTACCGGACGGATGAGTGCGAGCGCTGCCGCCGATGCGATGGAAGAGGGTATTTCGAGCTGGTACGGACCGGCTATGTAACGGTGTTTCCGGAGGGGCGTTGCCCCTCCGGAATTCGTTCGCGGAGGAATGATGGCGAGAAAAACCACTACCGAAACGCACTGGTCCTGGATCTGGTACCTGGTGCCGGCGCTTGCGGTATACACACTCTTCATGGCGCTGCCCCTGTTTCGGTCGCTCCAGTTGAGCCTGTATTCCGGAAGCGGATTCCAGATCGATACGTTCGTAGGATTCGATAATTATCACCGACTGCTCCGCGAGGGCACTACGGCGGACCGGTTCTGGGGCGCCTTTGGCCATACGTGGATCTTTTTTGCCGTGCATATGGTAGTCCAGAACTCCCTGGGGCTGCTCTTTGCGCTTTTGCTGAGTTCCCGGAACCTGAAGGGGGTCGCCGTGTACCGGACGATTATTTTCGTTCCCGCGACGCTCGCAATTGTCGTGACCGGTTTTCTCTGGAAACTTCTGCTGAACCCGCAGTGGGGAGCGATTAACATCGTCCTCTCGAAAATCGGGCTGGAATCGTGGGTTCAGCCATGGCTGGGACTTGAGGGCGTATCGCTGGTGGTGATCGCGCTGGTCTCCAGCTGGCAGTGGGTCGGAATTCCCACGATGATCTTCCTGAGTGCCCTCCAGAACATACCCGACGAGCTATTCGAAGCCGCGGATATTGACGGTGCGGGACGATGGAGCGTCTTCAGTAAAGTGAAACTCCCGCTCATCTGGCCGATCATGGGCGTGGTTATGATTCTGACCTTTACCAACAACTTCAACGCGTTCGATGCGGTGTTCTCGATGGCGGGGGCGAACGGGCCGCCCAATTACTCGGCCGATATCCTCGGCACGTACTTCTACCGGATTGGAATTGCCGGCGAGCATCCGGTCGGGATACCCGATATGGGTCTTGGCGCGGCGGTGGCATCCATCATCTTCGTCGTCCTCTTTCTGGGGGTCCTGGTAATGCGAAGCGTATTTCGCGCCGAGTCGGATCAGTAGGGGGCGGCGGATGGCGAAAGTTCAGGCAAAAGGACAGGAGTTCTGGTCGTACCTTATCCTTACCAGCTGGTCGATACTGGTGCTGATTCCCTTGTGGGTGATGATCGTGAACTCGTTCAAAACGAAGCTTGCAATCTATCGCAGTCCGTTCCGGTTACCGGAAGAGTGGACGATCCAAGGGTATCTGACCGTCTTTTCCGGGTCCAGTTTTCCGCGGTATTTTGCGAACAGCATTTTTGTAACCGTCACCTCGATTGTCGGGATCATTCTTTTTTCGGGTCTTGCATCCTACGCGATTGCGAAATGGAAGAGCCGTGTCGCATCGGTTGCGTTTCTCTTTTTTCTGGCGGGAATGATGGTTCCCCTGAGAATCGGCAGCATCAACCTGCTGATGATCGTGAAGAACCTGGGGCTGCTGGACCGCGTCGCCGGACTGCTCCCGATTTACATCGCGATGGGAATGCCCGTAGGGGTCTTTGTCCTGACCGAGTTCATCCGGACTATTCCCGACGAGCTTACCCAGGCGGCGTACATCGACGGTGCGGGAACGTTCCGTATTTTTGCGCAGATTGTGATGCCGCTCTCCAGACCCGCGATGGCAACCGTGGCGGTCTACAATCTCGTGGTCTTCTGGAATGATCTGTGGTTTCCCCTTATTTTCATCCGCAGCGAAAACCAGCGCACGCTGATGCTGGGAGTGACGCGGCTGTTTGGCCAGTACCAGACCGACTGGACCAAGATTCTCGCGACGCTTACGCTCGCAACCGTGCCAATCGTGATCCTGTATATTATTACCGCAAAACAGTTTATACGCGGTCTTACCGCGGGAGCCGTAAAAGGGTAAGCGTCGGTCGATCCGCCGTCAACGGACCTGCGCGGTTGGCAGCGCCGCGTGCAGCGCAGGCCGGTACGTGCGGTACAGCGCTTCGACGGCGGCGGATTCCACCACGACAATATGATTTCCGCTGACCCGGAGCGCGGTCAGGTAGATCCAGTCCTCGCCGTGAACGGGTGCTACCCATTCAAACCAGACGCCCCCGGCGGCGGAAACCGTGCCGTGATCGACCAGCGTATACCCGGCATCCGTCATATGCCCCCGCAGCGCGGTTGCCCAGAAATCCAGAGACTGACTCGGCTCGTTCTCCTCGATACGCACGCGCATCCGCATGCCTTCCGGGGAAATGAGGCGCACATCACCCTTTCCCGTGTATGGCGAGAAGCCGTCGGGCGTGGCGATGGCGGCGCGGGGAGTGAAGCATGACGCGAGGAACGCGACGCTCACGAGAATTACGGTAGCGCGAAGGGATAGGTTCTTCATGATCGGTCCTTCAGGAACTGGTAGAGGTCGATGGCGTTTATCCACGAAAATGCCGACGGCAGATAGTCGGGAATCGAACTCTGCTCGGATGTGAGTGCGATCCGAACGTGCGCGTACCGGCTGTCGTTGAGGATCAGCCGCTCGATGCCCCGGTAGTACTCGATCTCCTGATTGAGGGAACGGAGCTCCTGCTCAAACGCGAGTGTTGCTCCGATATCGGCGGAACCGATGAGTTCAAGGATTCGATCCAGCGACTCCTGGCGGCTGGAGACAGCGGCACGCGTGTTCAACAATTCCTGGCGAAGGTCGGCGGTAGCCGGTTCGAATCTGAGGACAACGCCGTCTCGTGATTCGATATATGCACGGAGCGCGGGGACGTTACTCCGGGGAGTACGCAGGACTACCTGATCCCCGGATCGCTCGACAAAGTACCCGTCATTGCCGTCCGCCCAGTTCGCCAGGCCGGCGCTCAGTGCTTCCCGATCGGGCGCAAGCACATAGACGAAGAGCCGGTATGAGAGAAACTCCTGTCCCGGCGGCTGCGTCTGCGCGTTTACCGATGGTGGTGCGACTGAAGCGAGAACAAAACACACGGCGGCAATACGCAACAGCGATCGTTTCATGGCTGATCTCCTGATACCGCCGTGAGAATCCCCGGCAGGAAGGCATCGTGTTCGGCTTCGTTCGGGAAAAACGCTTCTACAATCAGCAGCTCGTCATTCCGGACGTGGACCAGAACCACGAAGAAGTAGGGTTGCACGTCTTTGCTGGTGAAAACCACTCCGGCATGATACGTACCGGAATCTCTGCTTCCGGTCTCTACTGCTCTGGCGTCACGATAGAGCGGCGAGAGATGGTGCAATAACGCGTGCTGCCAGAACGTTTCGTCACCGGCGGGTTCATTGTCGAGGCCGCCCGCGCGGAATCGAACGCCCGTAGCCGACGATGCGGCAATCTGTCGCCCTTCCTGGAAAACGGCAAACGTATCGGGCAGCTCGATTTCGATTCGGGAGTCGGCGCGGTCTACCGTCGTATAGACCGGGTCCAGAGCGGCAATCCAGGGGAACGGAATCGTCGTGCGCAGTGCGTCTTCGTGCGCGATCTGCGAGACGAACCGGACGGTGATACGGGAATAGGCGATCTGGTCGGCCAGAGCGCCCAGCGAGGATTCGAGCCGCTGGATCTCTTCGGTAAGGCGCCGTACCTCGCGCAGAATGAGGACCTGGTCTTCGGGGTCCGTACTGCGCTCCAGGAGCTCGAGGAGACGGTCCCGGGAGGTCCGGGCAATTGCAAGCCGGTTCTGTATATCGGCAAACTGATCGGTAACATCGGCGGCGCCAACCTCCCGGTGGAGAACGCGGCCGATGCCCTGTACTTCCGTGAGCGCCTCGTCAAACCGGGCCGCCGGGACCCGGATGACAACGGTATCTTCGGAGGACGATTCCACGTACCCGCCAAAGGTCCCGGCAAGCAGAATGATGCGGTCGCGGGCGTCCGGGACGATCGCAACGGCCATTTCGAGCGTCGCGGAAAAGACGCGGAGGCGCGGCCGGGCGGGTTGCCCGTCGGCCGGCTGAACCGGTCCACCATTCGCCGCCGGCCCGTCGGCGGGAGCGGGAGCCGGTGAGTCAAAGCTGCCGGAGATCTCCTGATCGGCGCTTTCGGTTGCCATAAGTTTCTGGCTGGACGGAGACGCGGGCGAACCACCCGAAGCGCTTCTTTCGGCTGCC
>JGI10211J34971_10003296_pt1 | contig 12967 bp, 12 predicted proteins | sample Etolagsediment_FD_34971 | JGI IMG/M metagenome (IMG submission 34971) | reverse complement strand
CAGTATGGGATCGAAAAACTATGACGGCGAGGGAATGGCGGTCCAAAAACGGATTATCATTGATAAGGGAATTCTGCGAAGTTACTATATCGATGCTTACAATGGGCGTAAGCTGGGTTTAAAACCCACATCCGGTGACACCACTAACCTGATATTTGATCTGGGGACAAAGTCGCTGGCTGAACTGATCAAATCGGTCCAACGAGGAATCCTCGTCAACAACTTCATCGGCGGCAATGCCAATGGGACAACCGGAGATTTTTCACTTGGGGTGATGGGGCAGTTAATTGAAGATGGCCGAATCGTCAAACCGGTGAATGAGATGAATCTATCGGGGAATGCTCTCGATTTCTGGCTCCGCTTGAAAGATGTGGGCAATGATCCGCGACCCTTTTCTTCCTGGAAAATGCCCTCAATGCTGTTTCAAGATATATTTTTCAGCGGGTTATAACTCGTACTTCGAATCGCAATCCAAATAATCGATATTTATTCAGGTTTTCATATCCTGATCAGGGCCAATCTCGCCGCAGTTGATCCAGTTAAGGACGAAAGAATACCGCTATCATTTCTGATGATCTCGAACATCCCCCGCAGGAGATAATGTCAGGAATTTACTCACACCAGCATGATATTGTACACCAAGGCTACCACGTCGAGAACATCGATTATTCCATCAGCATTCATGTCTTCCCACAGCAATTCCTGGGGATCTGGATCGATCATATCCATCACATGATTCACCAGGATGACCACATCAAGAATATTGAGTATACCGTCTTGGTTGGAGTCACCCACCAACACTTCGTCGTATTGAGCATGAACGAAGACATATGATTCATTTTCGGGGATAGTTGCCGGTGTGTCTGCGGATATACTCACATATCCGTCGTCAATCCTTTCCAGGGTAAAGTAGTCTATGGAACCCTCAGTGCGTCCAGGTGCTTCCGCGTCGTCGAAATAGATTTCCACCCCATCTGCAATGACCATAAGATTATCGACAGCCAGACCAAAATAATCGGTGTTATCGTAGGAACACCATCCGCCGTCTGAGATAAACTTGATCCGCAGCAAAATCTCTTCACCTGCCCATTCATCCAGATCGAATATGATTTCCTGCCACTCCGGGCTATAACCGGACCAACCCGGATGCCCCTCACCCAGTCCATGCCAGTCATAGGCCCAGGCGTTGCTCACATTGTAGGGCAAACTGCCATCAATCTCATCCCAATTATTTCCACCATTTGTTGAGATGGATATATTGGCCACGTCCCAACCATCGAAGTCCCCATAGTCTGCAGGATCTTCGATGCCATATTGCATCATAAACATGAACATATTGTCGGAATCTGCCAGTTGTAAAGGCGGGAGGTCCAGGTCCATATTCCAGCCATTGCCATAACCGGGAATCTCGGGGTTCCCACACCACCAGCCCTGACCATCAAACCCATGGTCAGGGCTGCGATGCCAGAAATATCGTTCGTCCTTCGCTCTCATGAATGCGGGTTCTGCATCATTAAATTCAAAGACATTCATTCCATCGGTAAGATCAAAGGCAATATTCGATTCAGGAAAAGCAAGAGCTTGTGTACCCTTCAGTCCCCAGTTTAAAGCGGGAACAGACCAGAGAGGATCCGTGTCAGGTCCTACACCGAAGTGCAGGCCTACCGCGCCGCGAATATCGTGGGTCACATGGAAGACAGTGATTAACTCAGGTTGATAATCAATGCGATCGGTGGCAAAATAGGCATACTGGCCTGATATAATCCCATTTTGCAGGGCTTCATAGGAAATCCAGAAATAGCCGTCATCTCCCCAGCCAGATCCCCAACTGTTGGCAAATTTCATTGCACCAGTGCCGTCGGGAGTAGGTTTCGCATCGTCAAATCCACAGGCGCAGATGGCATGTCCGCCAACCATATTGCCATACATGGAATTGAGGCCATACACATAGTCGTGTGATCCGATGTCATAAAAACTTTGATAAATGGAAATAGAAATCACCACTGGCTCTCCATTAAACAAAGTATTTTTAACACTTTGTAGATCATTGTGCAAATCGAGTGCAAAAGTTTCTTCCGTGCGATAGTACATGCTGTGACGGAAATCAGACTCATCTGGATAGAGAGTACAGATATCATCGTTGTAGGGCATATCCTGCAATGTGGCACAACCCAGTGAAGCAAACACCTTGAAAGCATCTGAGATATTTGATCCCCCATCAACACCGGCATTAATCTGATTGTAGACAAAAGCAGGGCTAAATTGGTGATTGGGATCTGTTAAATCCCACTGATGCTCCTGCCATTCCTGATATGATTTGTAGTAATAGCCGGAAGCCCAGGCCGTGCAGGATCCCTGACCGCCCTGACTCAAAATGGGAGGGAAATTACCGGAAAGATCAACGGATTCCCGCAACACACCCTCTGCCACCACAGGTGGGGCAAGGTGGATCCAGGGAGCCAAATCCTTTTCAATTTTGCAGCCAAGTCTGAATTCTTCTCCTTCGGCAAACATAAACGAAGTCAGTAGTAGAGCCATTATAATAATCATGCCGGATCTCATTTCTTCTCCTTCTCAAGTAGTTGATGACTGCCATCACAGACAGGTGGCGTTTGGGTGTGTTTACATCCGCACCAGGCGATGGTTGATTTTACTTTGATCTCGTAGATGATGGGTTTGAATTCTGTTCCTCTATGGGATCCATCACAAAAGGGTTGCTGAGTGGATAGCCCACAGGAACACCAAGCTTTACGCCCCGGATCCATGTCAATGACATAGGGGCATTTCTGGGCAATGACTGGTTTACTCATCATCATACTCCTGCAGTTGTTGATCGGATTTTTTTTTACCGGAAGTGGCCATATTGGGTTGCCATACATTCTCGGGATGCCCCGTTTTAACAGTGACCCAGCGTCCCCAGACAAAGAGAGCATCCGACAGACGATTGGTATATTTCAGACAGACTGGTTCAATATCCTTGTTTTCAATCAGAGGTATCATGTGGCGTTCAACCCTTCGACAGACGGTGCGGGCCAGGTGAAACCAGGCATCCGCCTCTGATGCACCTGGGAGGACAAAGGAACGCAGCGCAGGTAAATCAGTGTTAAAATGATCGATATCTGTTTCCAGTTGAACCACATCTCGAGCTGTGATTTGGGGCAGATCTGCAGTGAGATCTTTGGGCATGGTGGCCAAACCGGTTCCCAGGTTAAACAATTCATGCTGAACGCGAGTGATGATTTCCTGTAATTGCCACACTTCAGCGAATTGCTCCGTCAGTTTCCGCAGTTGAACAAGGCAGCCACCGATAGTGGCATTCAATTCATCTACTTCACCGTAGGCAACAATGCGCGGATGGTTTTTAGGGAGTTGCTGTCCGCCGACCAAACGTGTCAGCCCGGTATCGCCCTGCCGGGTGTAAACCTTTTTAATGGTCAGCTCTGGTTCTTTGAATACTTTATCATTCATGAGTAATGATAACACTCCACTGGAAATTCCGTGCAAAAATCAAAGTTATTATAGGATGCAAAATATACGCCGATTTACCGATCCTGCGAAATGCCGCACCCGTAACAGGTCGAAACCATCACATCCGTCCAAAACGACTCATTTGGGTTGATGTTGCTTGCTGCGCAGTCATTCGTCATTGGTCATTTGGGTGGGTGTTGCTTACTTCGTGGAAATTCTAGTACGCTTAACCACGATGGTTGAGTTGTCGTCTTTGCGGTATTTCGATCCGCCAGTTGGCAGGCAAGCGGCAGGGTTTCATTCATCTGGACTTGTTTTCCTGACTTAGGCTGACCCAGGAGTTCATACTCGTTGATTCAGGAAAAAATAGGGGAGAATCGTTAAAAAGCGCTTCACCGGCAGATCAATCGCGGGAATATGGATTTTTTATGATTGAAAATAGGACATATTCTCACGGCTGGCTGATCAGTTGCGAACATCTTCAGCTCCAAGGTCTTTTCTGCAATCTGTTTCACTATTCCGGTTTTAACATCAGCGGATCACCGCATTCGCGACTGATATCTTCAGCATCCCAGAGCATGGGAATGAGTTCTCCTTTTAGCCATTGATTGACCAGACCATCGTAGTGCGGACTGCCCAGAACACCACTTTGACCTGGAGCGATTATAAAATGGCAGTTGCACCAATTTGAAAGATCAATAATCATCCGGTGGGCTGGAGACCAACTGGCGGGTGCATAGGGAGCGTCGGGATTGTAAGCCGTCTGGAATACGGTGTCTGTATCTCCACCAATGGGAAACGGTCCCACATTAAACAGCTTGTCCAGTGGTTTGCGAACGCTCAGCGCATGACGGAAGACCAACTGATGCAGACGTCCCCATTGCCATTGCTTCGGCTCAAATCCCAACTCATCTTCCAACCAGGTACAGGTGTCAACCAGAGCAAGATCCAGAATTGTGAAGACCTCTTTTTCTGATGTAATCCATTCGCTATCTGGATTCTGCAACATGCGAAAGAGCATCGGAACAGCATGCCCCAGGTATTCATTGGTGGGAAGTAAAACAGGATGAGGGCCTTTCCCAAGGACTTTGACAGTCAACTCCTCGCCCAGATTTTCCAGCAGGACGCGTCGTAACAGTTGATATATCAATACTTCATAAACGGAACCAGCGCAGGAATCAACTGCCAGAATCCCATCCCAGTCCTGCAGAATATCAATGACTTTCTGCGCTTTGGGACGAGCGGTATGGAGCCCTTTGATCAGACCTTTTACCAATTCCCTGCCAGGTATTGAAACCAGGTCACGTTGCATTATGGCACAGAATTCAACGGTCACCACTGCATTCTCATTTAGCATTTCCGCAATTCGTCGAGCTCGATATCCGTTCATAAATGAATGGCCCAGGTCATATGGGTAATTGTCATCCACAATACGATGATTGGCAGAGATGATGATCCCATTGCCGGGATTTAGTGCAGAAGGCATTTTATCAACGGGGATTTCATCGATCCAATCATATTCACCCGACCAACCTGGGACTGGGACTTGCCCATTTCCTTTGCCGCGAACCGGAACACGTCCGCTGACGGCCAAGCCAATATTTCCTGCCGTATCAGCATATACAAAATTCAGTGATGGCATATCCACCAGACGAATTGCCGAGAGGAAGGAATCCCAATTGTGAGTGTCTCCCAACTCCAGAAATCCCTGCCACATCAGTGTGGGCTGCAGCGACATTGAACAAAGGGACAAGGGTTGGCCAGCACTGTACCCAAGATTACTGATAATGGGACCGTGTGCCGTTAACTGAACGGGTTCGTCGTGATCAACCCCGTCTTTCACCGGGATAACTTCAATAATGGTTTTCAGCGGAATACTTTTTTCGCGATGCAGGTAGTGACCCGGATTCGCCGGATCCATTTTCTCCAGGAAGAGGTCTTCTGTATCGATATAGGACAGAGTTATACCCCAGGCAAGATCCTGATTATGGCCTAATAATATCCCTGGCACACCTGCCAGAGATAATCCCGAAACATGATATCCTGCATCCGTTTTGATATGCACCATGTAATATGGAGAAGGAGTGCGTAACGCCAGGTGGGTATCATTACATAATAATGGTTTCCCGGTTTCGGTACGACGACCCCACACAGCCCAGGCATTAGATCCACGCCCGCCTCCTTCCAGGTCTTTATCCAGAAATGGACCCGCTACTGCTTTATACAGACCTTCATCGGTGAGTTCATTGAATTCCATCCCGTAGGGGAGTTCAACAGGATGGTTATCAGGATAATGTAATCCCAACTCTGTAGCTTTCTGTTCACCCACTTTCTGGATTAATTCCCAGCGCGTCAATGAGCCACTCCAGCCATGGGACAATGTCCAGCCCATGAGATGAGCCCAGGCCAGGCTGTCCAATGGAGACCAGGGTTCAGGGATATGTTTGAGTAATTTAAATTCGGCTGGATAATTTTCAGTCTCCAGATATGTATTGACGCCTTCGGAGTATGCCGTCAATAATTCTTGGGCGGAGCCATCAAGGATTTTCCAATCCCGCTTTGCCAGACGATTAAATCCCAGAGTGCGGGTCAACTGATCCGTTTCCAGGGCGACAGACCCCAACATCTCTGCCAGGAGACCTTGAGCGGATCGGCGTTGAATTTCCAATTGCCACAGACGATCCCGAGCGTGGACAAATCCCTGGGCACGAAACGCATCCGCCAGTGTATCTGCCTGGATGTGCGGGACGAGCCAGCGATCCTGAAACACTGAAACAGCGCGAGTAAGTCCCGGTAATTTGAGTGAACCGGTGAACAGCTGCTCCTTTAAACATCGGCTATTGTGTTTTAGCAAGAGCCATCGCAGTATATTTAAGCGCAAGTTTTTCATAAGCAATTAAGCTGGATTTTTTGGATTAGTGTTTTCTGAAATGAAGTCCTATTTACTCGCCTGTATTTATTCACTAGACTTTGTGATGAGATGATGGTGATGGTTGANTATGCAAGGCATACACAGAATAATGAGCGAAGTTGTACTGTGCAGTACATTGAGAACATTTTTCGNGTAAAACGATGCAGTATTGACCAGATCCATCTTCGTAATAAATTTCTNGTGAATAATGCAGGCTAAGATCCTTTCCCAATCATATCACTTTGCAGGTNTCTAAAATCAGCGAGACAATCAGGAGAATTATCCCCTGAAGATGACGGATTCCCGTTCAAATTGAATTTTGGTCAACAGAATGGCCAGTAGCGCGTAAACAATGAGAGACATATAGACTTCTACCCACAGCAGAGGTTGGACAGTACCCGCCAGAAATTCCTTGGTGGCTAAGGAAATATTCAGGATGGGGATTAGAGCTGTTATAGCATTGAGCTCTATGCCTGGGATCATGCCTAAAAGTACAGGGAAGATGATGATGATATTCAGTGGTGCAATAATGCTTTGGGCTTCTTTGAAGGTTTTGGCATAAATGGACAGGGTCAGTAGCAGGGCAGCAAAAAATATAGCCACAGGCGTGATCAATGAGAGGATGACCAGTACAGTTTTTAGATTAATAATCTCCGATATCACCTGCTGTATCTCTGGCGGCATATGGGTAATAAGCCTGACGCCAGCCAGCATACCCACCAATCCCATGAGTGCCGAGATGATTCCGAAAAGAGCAATAACGCCAAATTTCCCAAAAAGAATCTCCAATCGGGAGGCGGGCGAGGCCAATATAGTCTCCAGGGTGGCCCGCTCTTTTTCACCGGCGCCCAGATCAAGAGCTGGATTCATGGCACCCATAAAACAATACAGAATAAATACGTAGGGGAGCCATCCCCCCGCCATTTTGCCCACCATTTCCTTATCTGAAGCAATATTATTATAAGATACATTGAGAGGATTGAATACCTCCTCCTGCAGATTCAAGATTTCGTAGCGATTACTCCGAATGCTGGCGCTGTAAGCATCCAGGATCTGTTGCAAGCGTCGCTTAGTGGCGTCCATATCCTCGGAACTTCGAAAATACAGTTCCACCTCTGCAGGATCCATCGATTCAATATTTATACTGAAATCCTGATGAATGATCACAGCCCCTTTGATCGATCCATTCTTGATGGCTTCCACAATGTCGTTTTCTGAATGATCTTCAACGATTTTGATTGATTCTCCTGCCTTAAACAGGTCAGCCAGCACAGGGGCATAATCAGCGCCAATGAGCGCAATGGTCATCTCCCCGGTCATGTTCTTGGTTTCCATGCGATTCATCAAGTACGGAAATCCACCGGTGACAAGTGGCAAAAACAGCAGTGGGAAGACAATCATGAAGAACATTGTGCGGCGATCCCGCAACATATCCCGCATCTCTTTACGAAAAATAATCATCGCTCGGTTCATAATTATACCCCCGTCAACCGAATAAATTCATCTTCCAGAGTCTCTGCCTGCATTTGATTCTGAAACTCAGGATATGAACCGTTAAAATAAATCCTTCCTCGGTGCATAATGGCCAGATCATCACACAGGCTGTGAATTTCCCCCATTCGATGAGACGAAAAGATCACAGTGTTGCCCATCGCTTTACATTGTCGAATCAAGTCAATAATGGCTCGGCTGGTCATCACATCCAATCCCGATGTTGGTTCATCAAATACCACCACGCTGGGATTATGGATGATCGTTCGACAAATGGAAACTTTCTGTTTCATACCTGTACTCAGTTTGGCGATTCGTCGATTTGCGAAGTCTTCCATCTCCAACAAAGGAAACAGTTCATTTCTTCTCCGTTGATAATCCGCCTCTGTCATCCCATAGAGATCGGCATAATACCGAACCATTTCTTCAGCAGTGAGTCGATCATACAGCCCGGTGTTTCCGGTCAGAAATCCCAGCCTCTGGCGTACTTCCTGGCCCTGAGTGCTTACATCGAAGCCGTTCACGGTGATACGGCCGCTGGTGGGTTTCAGCATTGTTGCAATCAGACGCAATGTTGTGGTTTTTCCCGCGCCGTTGGGACCAATTAATCCAAAAATGCGCCCAGGATGACAGGTGAAACTGACTTGGTCAACGGCTGTTATGGCTGAGCCACTGAAGTCTTTGCCCATCTCCTTGCGCTGCCTCCTCCCCAAACGGAACACTTTAGAAACTTGATCAAGGATTATCATTTTTTAGATCTCTGAATTAACTTTAGAATATGTTGTGCAGGGTATGATTTATTCAGGGAACAGTGCGTTCAGCGCACTCCCTGCTTTTGCTGAATTGTGGAATGATACAATAAAGACATATCAGTGGTCTCCAGGTTTATTTCAAGACAGAGAGCACCAGCTGTCCGAGCCATCTGGGGGAATCCCGCAGCTGGCCATACAACGCCCGAAGTCCCAATACTGATAAACAAATTGCACCCGCTTATCTCCTGTACAGCCCGATCAACCACTTCGGGATTGAGCATATCGCCAAACCAGACGATATCCGGACGATAGCGTCGCCCACAGGAGCAGGAGGATTTCAATAATTGTCCATCCAGATCATCAAGTAGCATTCTGCATCTGTCGCAGCGAACACGCCAGAGAGTTCCATGTAATTCAACGACATTTCGTGAACCAGCGCGCTGATGCAGGCCATCAATATTCTGGGTAACCACTGTGACATGCGGGTGATTTGCTTCAATCCGTGCGATCACTTTATGGCCTCCGTGGGGTTCACAATCCAAAATGGCATCCCGACGGATGTGATGAAACTCCAGGACTTTTTCCGGATCATCCTCAAATGCTGCCGCACAGGCAAATTCCTGCCAGTTATATTGTTTCCAGACACCGCCCTCACCGCGATAAGTGGGAATGCCGCTTTCAGCCGACATTCCTGCACCCGTAAAAAATACTATCTGGTCAAAATCATCAGGATTCAGCGTCGTGTACTGCATGGTTACCGGCAATCAGGCGAAGATGGATTGAGATCATCTGAAGCACACAATCCGTCAATCCACTCCTTGAGTTCATCACGAACGCGACGATATACTGGCAAGACTTCATCATCCGTTCCGGACGTATTATAGGGATCATAAACCGGGTGATGGATAAATTCTTTTACAATCCCGGTAAAATGGGGGAGATGTTTTCGGGCTGTCTCGCCCAAGGTAATCACCATATCAAACTGATCATTGACAAAATCAGTCACGGCATTCGACACGTGTTGGGAAATGTCAATGCCCAATTCGGCCATCACTGTAATAGACCGGGGATTAACCTGAGATGGGAAAACACCAGCGCTATAGGCTTTGCAGCCTGAAGACCTTGCCAGACCCTCAGCCATCTGTGAACGACATGAATTCCCGGTGCAGATAAACAAGATTCGATACGGATTATTTTTGGACTGGTAGACCGGCATGGTAACTCTGAAATTGCTTTTTGGTTTTTATAATTATTCCTGCGCGGTAATTTACATGAGTTGCGGGTTACGGTGATTCGATAATGTTTGGTCCCTATGTATGTTCGATTTCATCTGGATTCGTAATAAATATTTTGATAAGAACCTCAATTCTGACAGGACCAAACTCAGTTGCTGAAGCCTTACTCACTGATGGGAATGATCATTAAAAATATTGTCTTTAAATACTTTATCTTTATTAACTACAGGTGTATACGACTAATTTATTAGAATGATTCTCACCTTTGATATCATCATTTTACTGCTGGTCATTACAGCCGCGATTGTATTGTTTGCCCTGGAATGGCTCCCAATGGAAGTGACGGCCCTGGCTGCAATGGGCTCTCTGCTGTTGTTTGGTGTGATCACTCCCGAAGAGGCCATTGCTGGTTTCAGCAATAAAGCAGTAATTACCATCGCCTGCATGTTTGTCCTGAGTCGGTCTTTATCAAAAACTGGTTTTATAGAGGTTTTTGCTGACCGCGTCTATAAATCTGTGGGAAAAAATCGTTGGCTGACGATTTTCATATTCTATCTGGTTGTCTCTTTTATATCCGGATTTATCAATAACACTGCTGCCGTTGCGATGTTCATACCCCTGGCTGTCAATCTGTGTCAACGATATCATATAAGCCCCACTCGGATTTTATTGCCCCTGTCCTACGCTGCTATCTTTGGTGGAACATTAACACTTATCGGCACCTCCACCAATCTGGTTGTCAGCGCTGTGATGGAAGAGGAAGGATTGCAGCCATTCAGGATGTTTGAGTTTTTCAAACTGGGAATGATTTTCATGGTTGTGGGGCTGGTCTACAACATGATTATTTCTCGTTGGATGCTCCCTACGAGATCCATTATTTCATCATTATCCCGCAAATATCGCATCGGTCGATATCTCACGGAGTTCAAGGTGAGTGAGGGATCACCACTGATTGGTCATACCTATGGGGAATTGAAATTGACTGAACTCTATGATTTGCAGGTATACATGATCATCCGCTCTGATGTGCGCTATCGATTTAATCTGCGCGATATGCAAATGAACGAGGGTGATGTAATTCTGGTGCACATTGATGTACAAAATCTGGTTAAGTTAAAAGACGAATTTAAAGTACTCCTGCTCAGTGACGTCAAAATGACTCAACAGGAACTCACCGGACAAAATCATGTCCTGGTGGAAGCCGTGATTGCTCAAGGGTCAGCTCTTATCGGTCAGACACTGAAACAATTTGATTTCCGCAATCATTTTAATGGCTTCGTGCTGGCTATCCGTCGTTCGGGTGAGAACCTTATGCAGAAAATCGCCCATATCCGATTGAAATTTTCTGATACATTGTTGGTGATGGTTCCTAAAGACCAGTTGGATTCTCTTCGTAATTCCAACGATCTGATAATCCTTGAGGAACTGGATTTACATTTGCGTTACGAAAGATACTGGTGGCTGTCTATTTTGATCATTCCATTAATCATGATTCTGGCCGCACTGGACGTTATCCCACTGGTAAAGGGAGCCGTGCTGGGTATGATTATTCTTTTGGTTCTACGATCTCTGTCGATCCAGGATGCTTATGAGTCAATAAGCTGGCCGGTCATCTTCCTGATCGCTGCCCTGGTACCGGTTGGCACTGCCATTAAATCTACGCAAACAGATGTTTTGATCGGTAAGGCCATCATTTTTTTAGGGGATTTTATCAGAGATCCGCACGAAGGCGGTATGATGATTTATATCTCTGTCATCTACTTTTTTTCCTTCTTCCTTTCTGCTTTTATATCTAATACTGCTATTGCCATTGTGATGAGCCCCATCGCAATTGCGCTGGGGAGTGCTCTTGGTGTAGATCCAAGACCATTTCTTGTAGCAGTGGCCTTTGGTGCATCGACCAGTTTCATGACCCCAATGGGATACCAGACTAATCTCATGGTATACGGCCCTGGTCAATATCGATTTTGGGATTTTGTAAAGGCCGGATTACCGTTAACCATAATTTTTTGGGGGCTGGCCACATATTTTATTCCCCGATATTGGACATTCTAAATATATTATGACACAATATATCTCTGCTAATAAGTAGATTTGCAGGGAATGAAGTGTAATATTAAACGAATTTTACATTACTGGACGGAGATTATTTAATGAGTGTTAAGAATGAATTGAGTATTGAAAAAATCACCCAAGCTGCCCGTACATTGAAGGTCCTTGCCCATCCGGTTCGTTTGAAAGTTGTGGAATTTCTGGAAAATGGCGAACAAAATGTCGGCAGTATTCAGAATTTCATTGGGCTGCAACAGGCTGTAACCAGCCAGCATTTGAAGATCATGTTAGTTAATGGATTGCTTAAAAAACGTCGCCAGGGAAATTTTATTTATTACTCGCTGAACGGTGATATCCTGAAAGGCATTATGAATTGCATTCGGGATTGTAAAGTAGAGGTCTGATTTCCCTGGATATTTAGACCACAGCAATAATTACTGTTTTAAAACTGTAACCCTGCTGTTTTTTCCCCATCCAAATTAGCGGAATGGGAGATTTTAACATGAACGACTTTTGGCAGATATTGGGGATAATTATCTTATGGTTAGGGGTGAGTTACTGGCTCAACCGACGAGGTGTCTCACTCTGAAATCCCTGCATCCCCGTTGGGGGTGATGATTGTGATACAGGTATTTCATCTGATCTTCAAGTCCCAGTAGATAATATTGACGAGATTGATGATTGACCATTAAGCTCTCCCGTTTTGGAAAAGAATTAGCGGTTTAACTGTAATTACAGGATAGTGTACAATGCCAATTTATGAGTACCGGTGTAATTCCTGTGGCAAAGAATTTAACGCCATAGTCCCCTCTTTTGACACAGCTGACATACAGGTAAAATGCCCTAATTGCTCCGAGAAAAACGCTGAGCGGAAGTTTTCCATGAAGGCTTCAATAGGTGGTTCTTCAAAATCTTATGATTCCGGAAAAGCCTGTTCAGCACCAGCTGGCACCGGTTTTGGCTGAGTTTGATTTCAGCGCCTGGAGGGCCGCTTGAGTTAATTCCAAATAGGCCAATTCACCAAACCAGGTGAATCGTTGTGCTGTTATTTTTTTGTT
>JGI10211J34971_10003295_pt1 | contig 12970 bp, 10 predicted proteins | sample Etolagsediment_FD_34971 | JGI IMG/M metagenome (IMG submission 34971) | reverse complement strand
GCTGCTGTTTCTTCTAGTGAAGCTGCTTGTTGGTTTGCTTTATTTGCTAGATTATTAACACTATCAGTCATTGTTGCTGCGTTTGATTCTAGGTGTTGACCATTACTTAGGTTTGATTTAGCACTATGTGATAGTGATGCTCCTAGTTTATTTACGCTTTCTAGTACTACTCTCATATCTGCTTTAATTTGATCTGGAATATTTATAGTACCAGTATAGTTATCGTTTGAATAACCCTCTAAAACATTTTTTAATTGTCCCATATCTCGTTCAATTGCATCAATCATTTTATTAATAGTCACAGCAAGAGTTTGAATCATAGGATTTGTAGTATTTGCATTTACTCTACAAGCATATATACCTTGCTCAACTTTATCTGTAGTAATTACTATTTCACCCATCACTTTCATATCATCTTGTAATTGTTTTGTAACAGTTTCAGCTGTTTCATTTAATCTAGTAATCATTTGAGATATCTCGTCATCTTTATAAACATTTGCTGGAATATACTTGTTTGTTTTAAATTGAGAAAAATCTAAAAATACTTGAAATTGCTGATTAAATCTTTCAATTCCTGCCACAACAACACTTTTAACAACCATACTTGAAGTAATTACAAGTGCAATAACCAAAATAATCATTAATCCTAGCATAACCTGCACAATGTATGTTGATTGATCTACTAAAGCATCAATATCATGAATAGATTTACCTGCTAAATACATACCAATTTCAGTTCCTTTTATATCTTTAATTGGAACATATGTATAAAAGTATTTACTATCCATATAAATACCATTTGATTTTAAAGCATTAAAATCTATACTTGAAGCAGCACTTTTAAACTTCTTATCTACAACTTTTTGTGATATATAATAGTTTTGAACTTTAGACTCTTTTGTTAAGGCATCACCTCTTTTATATTTTTCATCCATTAANACAAGAACATCTTCTTGCGTTTTTTTGAAATCTTTTATAATTGAATTGAATCCCATAATAAATTCTAAAGAACCTATGTAAGTACCATTGTCGATAATAGGAGCAAGACCTCTCATAACAAGACCAGCTCGACCAACTTCAATAGCAGATAGTGGTTTTTTTGTGCTTTTAACTTCTAAAATTGTTGCTCTAAATGAAGATAAATCATCACCAAATTTTGTAGGTTTCCAGTTTCTTAAAAATGAATGTACATTTTTATCATGAATATGAACTTTGATATTTTTAAATGGTGTTCCATTTTTCATTCCATCAGAGATACCTTTTACTGCATCTATGGCAATTCCACGATTGTTAGTATTTAAAGCTTCTACTAAAACACTATTTTGTGATATAGAAACAGCATTTGTGATACCAGCAACTTGCTTACCAGATATTCTTTCTTTTATCATGCTTGTTAGATTTGTTTGTGCATTTTTAAAAACATCCTCTTTGATGTTATTAATAATAAGATAACCAATCACTAAACCAATTGTTAAGAAAATAACCGATACACCAACAATCTTCTTAGATATACTTTTACTTAATGAACTTTTTGCCATAAGAACCCTTTTGTTATATAATAATATAAATTTCTTATAGTTTATCTATTTTTCTCTTAAGTTTTAATAACTTTTTTATCAATAACTTCACATTTTAGTATAGTAGTGGAACTTTCTAATTGTATAATCTCATGGATTTTCACATCATCAATAGAAGTTATTTTTTCATTTTGTGTTAATTGAACAAAACCTAGTTTGTCTTTTTTATTTGGATGATTTATTTCAAAACTATTTTTTACTCTATTTAGATCATCCTTTTTTACTTTTAGTATCTGTAAATAAGATGATTGAAAATGTTGTTTTAGTTGATTTATTGATGATTGAACTAATTCGAATCTTTTATATAAAGAGTGTTGTTCAAAACTGCTTTTTATATGTTTTAACACTTGCTCTTTTTGCATAAGTATAGTTCTAAATTTATGAGAAAAATCATTACTGATATTATCTACATACAATCTTAATTCATTTATATCTGGTGTAGATATTTCTATAGCATTTGATGGGGTACTAGCTCTTACATCTGCTACAAAATCAGATATAACAAAATCACTTTCATGCCCAACGGCACTGATTATAATACTTTTAGCTTCAAATATAGCATCTGCAACAATTTCTTCATTAAATGCCCATAAATCTTCGATGCTTCCACCGCCGCGTCCAAGAATAATAATTGATTTTTCTTTACTTTGAGATGCTAAATAATCAGCTTTTTTTATATTTCTTACAATAGATTCTTTTGAACCCTCACCCTGAACTAAAGTTGGAAGTAATACCATTTTTGTTAACGGATATCTATGTGCTAATACCTTTTTCATATCTTCAATAGCAGCACCTGTATTGGAAGTAATTATATAAAGTTTATCTGGAAATCTTGGTAGCTCTTTTTTGATTGAATTATCAAAATAACCTTTTATTTGGAGTTTTGTTTTAAGTTGCTCATATGCTAAAGCAAGTGCCCCAACTCCTGATGGTTCTATTTTTTGTGCGAGTAACTGATAATTTCCCCTTGGGGTATATACAGTAATATTTCCACTTATTACAACTTTTGCACCAACCTCTAAACGAAATTTTAAATACTGTGCATTTCCTCTAAACATAACACAAGATATTGTAGAACCTTTATCTTTGATACTAAAATATATATGTCCACTGTTGTGATATGTTAAGTTAGAGATTTCACCCTCTACATAAACAGAGCAAAAAGTTGTTTCTAATATACTTTTTATCTGCTCATTGAGGGCTGTTACACTAATAGGGTTATTCAAAAAATTAAATCTTTCTTGCTATAAAAGTTGTGCTCATATCTAAGCTATATCCTTGAACAAAAATTGGCTCAAGTCCAACCTCTTTTAGCTCTTCACACATCTGTTTTGTAGTGATAAAAGCTTCGATTGATTCAGGTAAATATGTATATGCATCTTTATTTTTAGATACAAGTCCACCAATATGAGGCATAAGTTTATTCATATAAAATTTTGTAAGTTTAGCAGCAAAATCATCTTTGTCATTTTTTGTAAACTCTAAAATTACACAAAGACCACCTTTTTTTAATATTCTTGCGAATTCTTCTAGCCCCTCTTTTCTTTTTACTACATTTCTAATACCATATGATATTGAAACAAAATCTGCACTTTCATCTTCTAGAGGCATCGCTTCTGCACCTGCTTCTATAAAAGAGTCTTTTCTGTGAGGTATTTTAGTTTTTCCAACTTCCATCATCCCAACACTTGGGTCTATTCCAATAATCTCTTCAACATCTAAACCATTTGATTTTGCAACATCTTCCCAGTCGATCATTAAATCACCAGTACCACATGCCACATCAACTATTCTATCTATTTTGTTTTTTCCATAGAAATTATAAGCCATATTACAAGCTTTTTTTCTCCATGTCTTATCTATACCCATACTTAAAATTCTATTTGCTAAATCATAAGTTTTAGCAATGTCATTAAACATTTTAATTATATCTTGTTGATTATCTCTATTTTCTTCTGCCAATTTTCTACCTTAAAATAAATATTTTGATACTACTAATCCAATAAGAAAGCCAATATTTAAAGCTACTATTATTTTCATATTATTTAGTTTTGTATCTGTTTGTGGAACATACTGTAATATTTTTTCTTGATTTATTAAACTTCTATCAAAGTTCTCAGATGCTCTATCAAGTCTTTTTACCGTTTGCCCCAAAGTGAGTTCAGCTAATTCAAACTGTTCTGTTAACTCTTTTGCTTGTTTAAAGCTCATATCACTCATATAACTTACCTAATTAATTTTTTATTGTTATCCACTTATCAAGTGCACAAAAGATACCATTTAAATTTCCAAGAACATAATCTTTTGCTTCCGTTTGAAGTCTTCTAAAAAAGAGATATTTCTTGGCTGCTTCAACATCCCCTGCTTCTTTTGCCATCATAGCTTTTGCAGCAAAGTCAGTATTGTTATGTGCCATCTCCCAAACTGTACTTCCAAGATATCTACTCATTGTAATTACTTTGTCATTTTTCACTGCAAAATATCTAGCATCCTTTACAAAATCTGTAATTGTAGAATTTGAACCTAAATATTTATGCCCAAAGAAGTTAATAAATTGTTCTTCTAAATAATCCTCTTCAACTGATATTGCTCTATTTAATGCAAAAAACAAATTATCAGTTGAATTTCTTTCAATCTTTCTCAGCTTCTTCATAGTAGCAATTGCATTTTTACCATCGAGTTCACCATCACCCATAGGGACAATCCATTTTACATTACCAAATGTTCCAACTTTTGCTATCTCATCTAAAACTAACGAAGAGGTTTTATTTCCACCAACATCAACTATAATTTCATGATTGTCATCCATTAAAATCAATTCATCAAGATCTTTAATTCTATTTGTAGATAACATTTTCTTATTTACTATTTCTGTTCTAGTAAAACTTTGTGAATCATTATTTTCATCATCTATCTCTATATATGTAACTTTTTTACCATGTTTTTTATAAAGGTAAGGGGCTATAACTTGCATAGCTACTGTTGATTTACCAACACCACCCTTTGTTTGAGGAATTATAATCATTTATGTAATCCTTTGGATTCTTTTTATTAATTATTCTATCTAAATTTTAGTTTCATTTAGTTTATAATGGCTTTTGATAGAACATCATCTTTATCATCATAAAGTTTTAATTTAAAACCATCTAAAGCTCGACCATCATCATCCAAATCTATAATTATAATTTGCATTATAGCTTTACAGTTTGTTGGTACATCAAAATGCCCACCAAGTCCAGTAAGTGCTTTTTGAATTGGAACTTTACTATCCATACCAATTACATTATCTCTACACCCAGTAAGACCTACATCAGTCACATAAAATGTACCCTCAGATATTTCTAAATCATCTGTTCCCACATGAGTATGAGTACCACATATAGCGCTTACTTTCCCTTTAAACATCTGCATTAATACTCTTTTTTCTGCTGTAACTTCGGCATGAAAATCGATAAATATATGTTTTATCCCTTCTAATTGAAGTTTCTCTATAACATCTACAGCATGAGTAAATGGATTAAGAACTTGTGGCATTGTGTATAAGCCCATAAGATTAAATATAGCTAGCTTTTTCTCACCAACTTCAAATATTTTCAAACCACTACCAGGAATCCCTTCAGGATAATTATCTGGTCTTAACACTGGTTTTGTTTCAAGTAAAGTCAACATATCTTTCTTTTTATCCCAACTATGATTTCCACCTGTAATTACATCGATACCACAATTAAAAAGTTCACTTGCATTTTTTACAGTCAATCCAAAACCATGACTTGCATTTTCACCATTTGCTATTACAAAATCTAAACTATATGTTTGTTTTAAAAGTTCCAACTTTTGTTTAATTATTTTTCGTCCAGGTCGACCAACTATGTCACCTATAAATGCTATTTTCAATATTTTCCTTTTTTCTAGCTACAGTGGTATTTTTACTTCAAAAATAGCATGATTGCCATCATTGTAGNCAATAATATCCCCACCTTGTTCATTGATGATTTTCTTTGCTATATTTAATCCAATTCCTATTCCACTGTGCTCTTTTGTACTCACAAATGGATCGAATATTTTATCAATAATATCTTCATTTATCCCACCTGCATTGTCTTTAAATGAAATAACTATATACTTAGATTCCTCTTTTATATAAATATCTAGTTTTCTTTCTTCATAATCATTTATTTTTATTAATTCATCTAAAGCATTATTTACAATAACAATCCAAACTTGTTCTAATCGTTGTTTTTGAACATTTGCATTAAATACTAACTCATTTTTATCTTGATAAATATCAAATAATTTATCATTGAGATAAATTTTACTCACTTGCTTTGATCTGTTAAAAATAACTGTTAAAGATATCACTAATGTAGTGTAAATATTTTCTACAACTTTTAACTCAGTAGAAGTTTGTGATACCTCTTTCATTGCTTCAACTATATTTGCAATTCTATTTATACCATCAAATATTTTATCTGTATCTTCAATCATATTTGTATTATTAATATCTTTAGGAAGATCTATAATATCATCTTTCAACATCTCTAAATTACCTTTTATGTAAGTAAGTGGCGTGTTAATCTCATGTGTAATTCCAGCTGCCATTGTTGCTATTGAACTTAATTTTGCTGTTTTTAATTGTTCTTTTTGAATAAATTCTAACTGTTCCGTGTTTTTTTGAACCTCTTCATCTACTCTTTTACCAAGAGACTTATTTAACGCTTCAAGTTTTTTTCTATCTTCTAATGAATTTATAACAACAACAAAACTTTTTTTATCTGGAAGCATATTTAATGACATCTCGATATTAATTTCATTTCCCGACTTATCTAAACACACTTTTTCTACTTGAGAAACTACACCAGTTTTATTCGCAGTATCAATTGATTGTTTGGCTATAAGTTTATAATCATCAGTTGTTATATCAAGGCAGTTTTTCCCTATAAGTTCTTCTGGTTGATATCCAAAAAGTTTTGTATAATAACTATTAATACTTAAAAAGTTACCCTCTAAATCCATTGTACCAATTCCACTTGATGCAAATCGAATAATTGCATTATTTTTATCTATTTGTACTTCAAGTAATACTTTACTAGTAATATTATTACGAATTGCCGTATATGATATAATATTTCCATATTTATCAAAATTTGGTTCGATATATGCTTTTACCCAATAAGAACTACCATCTTTTGCTAGATTTTTAATCTTCCCTTCCCATCTTCGTCCTCGAGTAATAGTATTCCATAAATCAGTAAAGACCTTTGTAGGTGTATCGGGATGTCGTACAAGAGAATGCGACTCTCCAATAAGTTCTTCTCTTTTATATTGGGAAACTTTACAAAATGCATCACTGACATCAAGGATAATTCCATCTTTATCTGTAATCGAACGAATTACATATTTGTCAATAATATTTAAAGAATCATTTAATTCATGTGTTCTTTGTTCAACTTTTTTATCTAATTCATCATTTAATTTTTCAATTTTATCTGATAAGTTTGATATTGGTTTTGAAAATAAAAATGCTAAAATAATTGCTAAAACTAATGCAGATATAAATAACATAATATAAGTATAAAACATTCTTTTATCTATTACACTAAGAAGATTTTCTGGATATTTTAGAATCAAGACTGCATTATCTAAGTTCTTTTCTTTAATTTTTATAGAGATAAAATTTTTATGTTTGAAGCTATCATAAGTAAGAAACGATGCTAACTCATAATTAAGAAATTTTTCTAAATCAAATTTCTTATCTAAATAAGCAGACCATGAGTGTTTATTGTGTGAATCAATTATTACTTCACCATCTTGATCAACTAAAAGAATATTATGATAATTATTTTTCAGATGATTTATAATTGGAGCAAGAGAGACATTTATAATAATAATTCCGCTGTCTATATTTAATCCTATTCTTATGATTGGGTTTAAAGGCATTTCTATTTTATTATTTTCTATATTAAGCTCAAATCTTGAATGCCAAATAGTATTTAATGGTTGATTTTTTATCTCTTTAAAATAATATCTTTTTGATTTATCTTGTAGCTCATTTGTAGCTACTATTTTTACTTGAGAATTAAAGTTCCCAACTCTTACTATCTCTTTTCCATTATTATCTATATATCGAACTTGAGAAATAGAATGATTAAGAATAGCAACTGATTTAAATAGTTCATGTACATACTCTAAATTTATTCTATCTTTAGTAAATTTCTGAAATACTTTATTATTTGCGATTGAATAGATATGAGTATCTAAACCATCAATAAAAGATGATATCATCTTCTCTTTTTCTATTAAAAGAGAGCTTGCATGTTCTAGCTCTTTTTTGAGTTGATTATCTTTCGCAACTTGTGAAAAACTATAAACAGAAAAAAAACTTAAAAATATGCCAAATAAAACAAAAGTAAAAAATAATTTTAATTTAAATGACATTATATATGTTTAAGATTAAGAATTTAATACTTCATTGATTTTTGATTCTATTACTTGTAAAGAGTCAAATGGCTTCATAAGATAGTGTGTAGCACCTTTTTTATGTGACTTTAAAACCTTATCTAGCGTTGAATAAGCTGTCATCATTATTACTTTTTGATTTGGATTTTTTTCCATAATCTTTTCTAATGCATCAAGTCCGTTCATTTGTGGCATCATAATATCTAATAAAATAATATCATATGTATCATCAATACTATTTACAGCTGTTACAGGATTTGAAAATGTTGTTACATTGTATTTTTCACTTCTGTTTAAAAATCTTTGTATCATACTTAGAATCTCATTTTCATCATCTATTACTGCTACTTTATATGTTTCTTTATTCATTTTATATCCTTAATTAAATAGCTCTTTTGCTGCTACTTTCATCACTTGATTGTTTTTTTCTTCTAACATTCTATCAAGCACCTCAAATACTTGCTGACTAGCTGTTTCGATTTTTTCAACTTTTTCTTCAATAATTGCTTTTGAACATACAACTGCATTACCCGCACATTGTTGTGCTAATTCATTTGCTTCATTATGTACAATCATATGTGGAGTATTTAAATTAGCATATGATTTCGTTGAGCCAAATTCTGTTTTTCCTAAACCTGTATCATACCACTTACCAAGTCTACATGCCGTATGTGCACTTGGTTTAAAGTGTGAACTCTCCCCAAATAATAGTTGGTATAAGTTATTTTTATATATTACATGATCAAGTTTTGCAAGGTTTACGAAAATTTTATTACTTATTGCTTCAACTTCATACACATTTCTTCCTGCATTCTTTTGAAAAGAGTTCATCAATTCAATTAAAATACCCACTCTATCTTTTGTTTCAGTAACAACTTTAGCTACAACATCAGAACTTGTTTTCATCCTTGCTGTTTCTTCTTGAATAGAAACAACAACTTCTTTTATCTCTTTTGCTGCATCTGCACTTCTACTTGCAAGATTTCTAACCTCTTGTGCAACAACTGCAAATCCTTTTCCAGCTTCACCAGCAGTTGCAGCTTCAACAGCTGCATTAAGTGAAAGGATATTTGTTTGAAATGCAATTTGGTCAATTACAACAATAGCTTGTGCTATATCATTACTTTTTTGTACAAGGTTAGTTACAATCTCATTTTCTGTAACGATTTGGTTGTTTAAATTCTCTGTATCTGAAACAATATTTCGAGTCAGAGCTAAACCTTCTGTTGAGCCACTTGCCGTTTCTTTTGATTCTTTAGCCATATTATCAAGTTCAGATAATAAGTCTTGATATACACTCTGCGTATTTGAAAGAGAAAGATTGATATTTCCATTGTGTTTATGCAACAATCCGTCATCGGCATTATCATGAATAGAAGTTTTTACAAGAGATAATATAGTCATATCATCATATTTTTTGTATTCTATTTTTGCTTCACACTCTTCAATAATAATTCTATTGTCACCTCTAGATGCCACATCAATAAGTTCCGATTGGTTTTTAATATTATGTTTCGCTTTATCATTAACAAAAAAAACTTGATTGTTTTTATCAATTGCAACAATACCTTCAGTTGTAGAATATCCAGCAATTCTTTCTAATCTATCATTAGATTGTTTTAGCAAGGCAACTTCACTTTGGTATTGATCACTCAAAGTAGTAAGTTCTTTTTTATGCTCTTCCTTAGTCTTTTGAATCTCTAATTGTAAAGCCTCTAGTTTATCTTTTAAAAGTTCACACTCTTCATTTTTTGCATTATTAGAAAAAAACATACACTACCCTCGTATTTTAATTTATCTATTTTAGCTAATAAGTTATTATATGAAAATTAATTATTAATACAATAAGCACTACTAAATGCCCATTGAAAATTATAACCTCCCAATTCTCCTGTCACATCAACAACTTCACCTATAAAGAAAAGACCTCTTTGTAACTTACTTTCAAAATTACTATTTAACTCTTGTGTTACTACTCCACCTTTGGTAACTTCTGCTTTTGTGTATCCAAAATTACCTGCAGGTGACATCTCATAATTTCGTAAATTTATATCTAAATTTTTTGTTATTTGCCGAAATCTTTTTGGTAAATAACTATCCTTATTTGGTAAGAAATCTATACTAAACTTCCCTTTCTTCCAATATAATGATGTCGTTAAAATAGCAGGACCACTACACCCTTTGTGAGTAAATAACATTTTTCCAACAACAACTTTATTATCAACTTTTATTTTTACATCAACAGATAAACCACTCAATTCCTTAAACCAAAACTGCTCTTTTTGTACCGTAAATCCAACAAGTGCAGGGTCTAGTCTAGTAATTGTGTGTCCAAATTTTTGTGCTATTTTAAAACCAATATCAGTAGCACCCAAAGAGGCATACGAAAGTCCACCTGAAGCAATAATGAGTTGTTTTGATTGGATATCACCTTTATTTGTTTTAAGGATATACACCTCATCAATATATTCTACATCTATTACTTCACAATCTAAAAAGAATTTACTTTTTGAGATGAGTTTTTTAAACATATCAATAGGGTCTTGACTACTTTTACAAAAATAAGTCCCTTTCACAATTTTTTCATTTATTGTAGGATGTACGCCATTTTTATTTAGAAACTCTAAAAGCTTTTGATTATCAAACTTTTCAAGTGTAGCATCAACAATATCTTTTGAACCAAGATATTTTCCACTATTGAGGTACTTATTGGTTATATTACATTTAGCACCACCGCTAACTTTTATTTTTTCACCAATTTTTGCATTTTTATCAATAATACATATTTTTTTATTTTGCAGTAAACTAGCAGCCATAAGACCACTAGCTCCTGCTCCTACAATAGCTATATCATAAATCATTATTATAAACTTTTATTTATAAGCTCTAACAACAAACCCTCTTTTATCGTTTGATATAACTGTATAATTTACAGCATTTACATTTGCAGTTTTACTAGCATATTTTTTTACTAACCAAGTAGCTTCAATAACTCTTTTTCTTGAAAGTCCAATTTGAGCGTATTTTGATAAGCTTTTTATATGTTTTTTCCCATATACATCTTCAAGTTTTTTCAACAGTCTAAATTCTTTATTATCAACCATACCAATAACCTCAAACTCTTTTGCATCTTTATTGTCATCTATAAAAGTTTTTAAAGTTTTTTTACACTCTTTTGGAGCATAGATTGTTCCATTTTTTAATGTTTTACAAGTATATGTTTTGTACTTATCCCTATTAATTCCAGTAGCACCTTTTTCTACTTCTACTATTTTTTCAACTTCAACAATTTTTTCTACCTCTACAATCTTCTCTACTATTTTTTCTACTTCAACAATCTTTTCCACTTCAACTATTTTCTCAACAGGAACTTCTTTTTCAACTTCAATGATATTATCTACTTTGATTGGTCTATCAATAATTGTAGGTGTTAGTAGGTCATTTTTTTGAGCATTAACAGTATTTAGTTGTTTGATTTGATTTTTTAATTGCTCTATTTTGTGAGCATGCTCTGATTGTAATATATAATCACTTTGAATATATTCAGGTAAATTAGAAAAAGAGATATCCTCTTTTTTGATATAGTTTTGTTCTATATCATGCTTTTGAACTAAATCTTTTGTTTTATAAATATATCCAATATACACTAGTAGTACAAAAATTGCCAGTACTAGACTATACACTAATACATTATTACTATTTTGTTGATTCTCTTGATTTTCCATATTTTATTTCCTTTTTTTTGTTAAATAATTTAAAGTAGCATTGATCAAATCATCATCATCTCTACTTGAAGACTTAATGGTCTCTTTTCTTTCATCATTATACACTATTGTTATATTCATATCATAATTACTAATAGTTTTTATTTTTTTCTCTAAGGCATTAATCTTTATAACAATAAGCTCTATAAATTGTTTTGTTGGTAAGTCTAACTTACCAAATCTATCTTCCATCTCATCTTGTATTGCGTAGACATCTTTTTTCGCTGTACACATACTAAGCCGTCTATACAACTCTAATCTTACTCTATCTTCACTTATATAATCACTAGATATATATGCTGTAATACTTAGTTTTATATCAACAGATACTTCCTCTTCTTGAACCTCACCACTTAAAATTGCAATCGCTTCTTCTAACATCTTTAAGTAAAGTCCATATCCTATTTGTTTGATATGCCCACTTTGAGCTTCTCCGATGATATTTCCACCACCTCGTATCTCTAAATCTTGATGCGCTAAGGCTGTTCCACTTCCCAAGTACGAATTAGATTCTAAGGCTATAAGTCTTCGTATGGCATCTTTTGTTATAGTCTTTTTATCTTGAACTACAAAATAACAAAAACCTTCTTTATCACTTCGCCCTACTCGCCCACGCAACTGATGTAAATCTGCTATACCAAATCTATCTGCACCATCAATGATAATACTATTTGCATTTGGTAAATGAAGACCAGACTCTACAATACTTGTAGCCAGTAAGATATCAATTTCACCATTTTCAAACATCTCAAGAGTCTCTTCACTTTGTTTTGGAGTGATTTGTGAATGCATCACTGCAATTTTGAGATTTGGCATAATTTCTAATAAATCTTTCTTCTTCGTTTCAATTGTAGCAATATTATTATAGATATAAAAAAGCTGTCCACCACGACGCTTTTCTCTTAAAATCACCTCTTTGATAAGCTTGTCATCATACTCTTTTACAAAACTTCTCACACCAAGTCTTTCACTTGGAGGAGTAAGTAAAGAACTCATCCCTTTTATTTTAGATAATGCAAGATTTAGAGTTCTTGGAATTGGAGTAGCACTCATAGAGAAAATATGCACATCACTTCTGATATCTTTTAATTTTTCTTTTTGTTTTACACCAAATTTATGCTCTTCATCAACTATAACTAATCCAAGATTTTTACACTTCACATTTAATAAAGC
>JGI10211J34971_10003294_pt1 | contig 12976 bp, 19 predicted proteins | sample Etolagsediment_FD_34971 | JGI IMG/M metagenome (IMG submission 34971) | reverse complement strand
GCAAGAGTGACTTTACAGTCACTGGTGCGGGTGCGGGTGCGGGTGCGGGTGCGGCTGCGGGTGCGGCTGCGGTTGTCTTGGAAGGCTTGGAAGAAGAAGAACCCATCGTAAAAGCAGTAATCTTATATCTTTACATAGAACTTCTTTAGGATTTTTTAAGCTATCACTTTTTTCCAAAATATTGTAATATAAAAACTATATTATAATATAACTATATATGGGTTGTTTTAATTCAAAAAATTGTTATTTATGTGATCAAGAAATAACAGGAAAACAGTTCCATTGGACATGTGGTTGTAGCAAACAATATCACACAGACTGCCTCTCAAACTATAATTGTTTATCTTGTAATAAAGATCAAAGTTCTCAATATTATAGATTATCTACTTAAAAAAATGATTTCTTAATTTTTTAAAATAATTAATTATTTAACAAAAACGCTAAACAACCATGGGGGACACACACTCACATACAGTGACAGAAGAGACAAACAAAAAAATTAAACAATTTTTTGATAAGTTTTTTCATGATATTTCAGACTATCGTGAAAAACTTCGTATTTTTCGTGAAGAAAATGTCCGTTATCAAATAGAAAGGCGGTCCCAAAACATTGATGTACAAATGATTGATTTTTTTTTTGGAGAAACTGAATCAAAGATGCCAGAACTCCCTGTACTTCATTTACCATCACCATCTTTTGATGATACCGAAGAAAATTTAAAAGAAAAACTGAAATCGTTCTTTTGGATTATTTTTAAGTGCCATATTAAAAATGATGGCTATGATACTGCTGTCAGCGGTGTTCAATATGACAATTTGATTATATTTATTAAGGAAAAATGTGAAAATGAATGTATTACATACAGACACTTTCTTTCACATATGGAAAGAAATGAATCTGAAAAAAGAAGATGTCGAAAAGTCCATATGCGAAATTTTATTTATGATAAAATGGCTTTATTTTTTAATGATTGTTTGAGTATCTAAACAATGATCTGACTTACTTTATAAACCTGAATCGCTTCCTCTTTATCTCCCCAACCCTTCACCTTAACCCACTTATCCGACTCTAATTTCTTATAATTCTCAAAGAAAAACTTGATCTTATCTCTCTGAGAACTCTTTAGATCACTTAATTCATTCACCGATTTCATATATGGGTCTATATTCTCCATTGGAACTGCAATGATCTTTTCATCAGCACCCTTCTCATCTTCTGTTTTCAAAACACCTAAGATCTTGCACTTAATTAAACACCCAGGCATTAAAATATAATCGGTTACAACCATGACATCCAATGGATCACCGTCTCCAGCTAAACTATCCGGAATATATCCATAATTATATGGATATGTCATTGGTGTATGTAAAATGCGATCAACATATAATTTTCCTTTAACATGATCATGTTCATATTTAATATTAGAATCCTTAGAAACCTCTATAAAAACATTTATATTCATTTATTTATATTATCTTTAATTATCTTTATACACTCCATTAAATCCTCTCTACCATCTATATTCTTCATCAATATAAAATCCTCCCCAAATAACATCTCATAAAATCTCTTATATTCTCTCCACACTCTCTTAACCATATCATCACCGATTTCAGGTATCTCATCCACATATGGATCACATACACTCACAATATATTCTCGGATCAAGTCTTTATCAAATCTTTCTGGATCTTTTCCCTCTAAAAATCTACTTTCATAAGTATCCTCAACCCAAAATCTACTTGAATCTATCGTATGCACCTCATCACAAATCATAATCTCCCCATCCTCATCAACCCCAAACTCATATTTCGTATCAACCAATATTAACCCCCTCTTCTTCGCATACTCCTGTCCAATTGCAAATACAGAATAAGCCATTCTATATATTTTCACTAAATCATCTCTCCCAATAATCCCTCTTTCAATAATTTCACTACTACTAATTGGCTCATCAATATCCCCCTTAGTTGTTGGTGTAATAATTACTTGTGAAAGTTTCTGATTCTTAATAAGACCCTCTGGTAAATCAATCCCACAATAATGACGACCACCATTTTTATAATGTTCCCAGAGCGATGTTTTAGTAGATCCTGTAATGTATGCACGAACAACTATTTCAATCGGAAATATCTTACACTTTTTAACAAATAATACATTTGAATAATGATTTAAATAATGATTTGTAATATCCTTCTCCCGTAAAATCTTAAACCACCTAGCACTTATTGAAGTAAGAAGCTGTCCTTTTCCAGGAATATTACAAATATGTTTATCAAATGCACTCTGTCTATCACTATGTACAAGAGCAAGTATATTTTCATTAATAGTATATAGATCACGAACTTTTCCTCTCTTAGATAATTTTTCTCTAAGACCTTTGAGTAAAACCATAAAATCATATTTCCCCTTAACAATTGATTCTTTATGTGATAATGTCGGATCTGCTTTAAGAGGGGTTTTAAGCAATATTTGAGGATTTATGGTTTTAATTATAAAATCACATTCAAGATAACAATCTATCCCATTAATAATTGCTAATTTAAATATATCACTATTTTTTGTTATAACATTTTTTAAACAGTAATCAGGATATACTTTCTCCTTAAGAAATCCAGAAATTGATTCAAAATTAAATAGGTCGTCTGTAAATAACGTTATCTCAATCATATAAAAATTATTATTAAATTATTTTTATATTATCAAATCTTAAAACACACTAATAAAGAAATGCGGTAACAGCTTGACCAAATGGTTCATAAAGTGTTGTTTTACCATCTCTATTAACCATTTTTGATAGCCGCCTTGATGACTTACATTCAGTAAGTATATATTTTAAGCGTTGTGCTCTTTGATCCAATGTTAATTTTTCATCTGGAATTACTTCACTAGTATAATTACGTTCAAAATCAAGATCTTTTAATGTAAAAATACGTTTTGAAGGATAATCATCAGGATCAGACTTAGATTCAGTTGCCATTATTTATTATGTAACTATTTAATCTTATATTTAAAATAATCAAATTCATTTTTTAATAAGTGCTTGGATCAATTAATCTCATTCTCTCTTTACCCTCCTCCGAAACCATATCAAGTTCATTAATAAATGTATTCAATAAATCTCTACCCAACCTTGATCCACGAGATAATCCCTTCATCCTCTCATAAGCATCCCTATATCCAAATCTTCTCATTATCATCTGAATCCCTTCCCCAACAATCTCAAAATTATTACCCAATTCTTCCCCACATTTCACCTCATCAATCTCTAACAATTCCAATCCACTAATAATATTCTCAATTGCTAAATATAAATACCCAAAACCACACCCAATATTACGCAATACTGTACTATCTGTTAGATCTCTTTGCATACGTGAAATCGGGAGTTTTCTACTGAATAATTGAAACAGTGAGATTACAATATGTAAATTACCCTCAGCATTCTCAAACTTAATTGGATTAATCTTATGTGGCATAGTGCTTGATCCAACTTCATCTTTAACTACTTTCTGTTTAAAAATACCCCTACTTATATATAACCATATATCTTGACATAAATCAATTAATATAGTTGATAAACGTGTATATTCATTAAATATAAGTCCATGTAGATCATAATGATCTATTTGCGTACTATACCTGTGAATTCCAGCTCCACATATATCTTTAACAAATGATTTTCTAAATGAATTCCATTCAAGATCACTAATCTCAGGATATGCAAACTTGTGTGCATTAAATCCACCTGTTGCACCACCAAATTTAGTTTTCATTGCAAAATTTAGATTAATGTTTTCAATGCGTTCAATAAATACATTCAATTGATCATACATTGAGGATGGTGTTGCAGGTTGTCCGTGTGTAAGTGATAAGATCCGGAATTTTGATTTGTTTGCAAGTGTATCAAGAGTCCCAACTAATTTTTTTACTTTAAATCGCATAATATGATTGATATCATTTAATTGAATAATATAAACAATACTATTAATATCTTGTGATGTTAATCCAAAATGTATATATGGATGATATTTTGGATCAATAATTCCCTGTAAATAATATTCAACTGATTTAACATCATGATTTACTTTTTTTTCGATCTCTTTTACTTTTAGTGCATCTTCTACTGTGAAATTATTAATTATTCGTTTAATATAATCATAATCATATGGATCTTCTAAATCAGATAGTCCTTTCTTTCTCAAAAATTGAATAAATTCAAGCAAATAATACAACTCAATATAAATCCTTTTTTTAATTATACCATATTCATTAAAAATATCTTTAATTGGTGCGATTTTATCAGAATATCTACCATCAAGTGGCGAAATACTTTTTAAATCCATTACATTGTATTGTAAAAATATACTTATATTATAAGGCTTTAACAAAAGATCCATTCTTCCATTTACCATAATATTCCTCAGATGATTTATCATTCTTATATAATCTTCCTTTACCATCATATAAATTATTTATGAATTCCCCCGTATATATCTTGTTTCCAAATTTATCATATAAAGTTCCCTTTCCATGATATTTACCAGCCCTGAATTCACCAATATATTTGGATTTATCATTAAATGTAAATACACCATTTCCTTCAAATAATCCATTTACAAAATTCCCCACATACTTTGATCCATCTTTCATATACAAAGTTCCTTGACCATGAGGAAAATTATTAACAATAGATCCAGAATAATACGATTCATCATCATAAAAGAGCGTTCCTTCTCGACTACATGATATTTTATTACCCATTATTATGTAATAACATAGTAATGTTTTTATACTTACACGAATAAAAAATTTACTTTTGATCTCTAAATGCAATCTTCTTAAATGATTCCATCACCTTATGCCCCTCCTTCAAAGTTGGTGCAAGATCTTTCATTGTATCTTCTAACATTTTAACAGTTTCAATTAATCGGAATGTTTCACGTTGAGCAAGTGCAGGAGACATATCAGATGCCTTCTTATTACTTGGTTCAACATCTCGGATCTTCTCCTTTTCATCACTTACCTGATGATCTTTTGAATGCATTAATTTCTCTTCCTCTTCAAGACTGAGAGTATTGTGTTTCTTTGCTTCTTCAAGTTCTCCCTCCAATTTCTCCATTAATTCAAGAACATCTTCCCCTCCTGATTCCTTTTCTCCTGATTCTTCATCCTTTTCTTGATCATCAACATCTTCAGTTCCATCTTCAAATCCTTCTTCTACAGATCCTGAAATTATTTTTGGTAAATATTCAATGAGTAAGAAGAGAGACATTGTAAATAATGTATTTGTGACGGATTCAGTAATAACATATACAATTGATCCGATTACGATTAGTCCAGCAAGTGTATATAATTTGTTATTTATTTTTCTAACAATGAATAATATTGCAATAATTGCAATAAATCCTAAAATATCTTTATGACCTCTTTTATACATTTCTATATTATACAAATATATATTATTTCATATAATTTAATATCATTTCATATCAAATCAAAACTACAACAAATATCTTGAAACAACATAAAATACTCCACCTAATAATAATGCTTTCACAACTAAACCAAGCTGACTCAATCCACCAAGTCTATTCGCCATTCTTGGTACATATCTCATTAAATACAAATTCACAACTCTCATATTACTTAAATAAACAAGAACTGCAACTAATAAAGGTAATTTAAGATGATCATATACAAGCTGTGCTGTTGTTTTAGGAACTTCTTGAAATTCCTCAATCTCCTCCTCATAATATTCAGGTTCTTCATAATATTGTTGTTGTCTGGTATTTACCTGATCTCTCATTGGTGGTGCTTGCTGATGTGTTCTTTGCATTCTTTCAAATTGTTCATTTGAAACCAATTCTGTTTGACTCACTGGATCCTGAAGTCCAACTCCACTTTGTTCATAATCTCTTACAATATTTCCTACTAAGTCTTGTTGTCCTCCTCCTCCCCCTCCTGAATCAAGAACAGGTAATTGATCAATGGGTGTTCCTCTTTTAGATAATGTTGGTTGTGATTGTTGAGCCATTATATAATATATTTTTTTTTTCTAAAAGTAAATAAACTTATTTATACGCGTTTGTTATATAAATATATTTGTATTCTTACTTATAGTATATGTCATCTGTCTTGAATAAAGATTTTATTAATGGATTATATGTAGGAACATCACAAGTTATAATTGGATATCCATTTGATACAATCAAAGTTGTTCTTCAATCCGGTTATCGTAAAATTGGTTGGACGAATCTATATAGAGGTGTTAAATATCCTCTCCTATCTAACAGCATAATTAATAGTAGTCTCTTCGGATTTCACACTGGTCTTCTCCCTTATTTTAATAATAATCACTTTATCACTGGATCTTTAACAGGATTCATTGGTGCATTTATTATATGTCCCGTTGAACAATTAAAAATACGTGCTCAATTAGATCATTCAATAAAACAACCATATTTTCGTGCGTTAATTCCTACAATTATGCGTGAAAGTCCGGCGTATTCTTTATATTTTGGTTTATATGATTATCTTCATTACACAAAAGATATTCCTGCATTTTTTGCGGGATCTTTTGCAGGAATGAGCTCTTGGTTATTTACGTATCCTTGTGATATATATAAAACTCAATCACAAGCAGGAAAACCAATTGATTTATTTAATAGATATGCTTGGAGTGCTCTTCCTATTACATTAGCAAGAGCATTTATTGTTAATGGTGTTAGTTTTACTTTATATGATTACCTTAAAGAATAAATTATATTACTTAATATAAAATACAATTACATGTACACCTGCAAATGCATCTGCTGTGTATGCACGTGGCACAGTCTTTGTATGAGACTGAGCCTGGGTGTTCATGGAATTCACCCAGGTCTGGTGACCCTTTGTAGGTGGTCCAGGCGTAACAGTCGCTGTCGAAATGACTTCCATCTTGATCACATGAACTTAACAAATATATTTAATTGAAACACTATCTAAATTTTGAAACTATCAATTTTTTTCTGCCGCCGATAACGCCACATTATAAATTAATGTAGCAACTGTCATTGGTCCCACTCCTCCAGGAACAGGAGTAATATAACTACATTTATCTTTAACAGCATCAAAATTCACATCTCCACAAAGTTTTCCAGAATCAAGTCTATTTATTCCAACATCAATAACAACAACGCCCTCTTTAACCCATCCCTCATCCGCAATTAAATTAGGAACTCCCGCTGCAACAATCAAAATATCAGCAATTTTCGTGAGATCTCTAAGATTTTCCGTGTATTTATCACATGATATTGTTGTTGCAGCGAGTCCAAATTCATCCGAAAGCATTAATTGAAGTGGTTTTCCTACAATATCACTCTTCCCAACAATAACAACTGTTTTCCCTCGTACTTCAATATTGTAATAATCAAGAAGTTTAATTACTCCATAAGGTGTTGCTGGGTAATATCGGGGATGTCCTTGAGCCATTAATCCCACATTTTCAGGATGAAAACAATCAATGTCTTTATTTGGATCAATATGTTTGAATAATTCTGTTTTATTAATGTGTTGGGGAAGAGGTAATTGAATAATATATCCGGATATTGTTTGATCTATGTTTATATCTTCAATTAATTGTATAATATCTTCGGTTGTTATTCCTTGATCTAATTTCTTATGTGTAAATCCAAAACCTACTTTCAAACAAGCTTTTTCCTTATATTTAATATAAACATTGCTTGCGGGATTATTACCAACTTGTATAACAAGAAGATGTGGTTTAGAGTGGGGTTTTATATTATTACGTATTTCATCTGTAAAATGTGATGCGACTCTTTTACCATCAATAATTATCATATAAATATTAAAGTTGTTTAGTATTTATATTTACCAATATTCAACAAAAAAATTGAATATTTAATAATTAAATAATAGATATCTGATATCAAACATGAGTATTAAAATGAACCATATTTTAAGTGAGCTCAAAAGTGCGGCCACTGAGAAGAAATATGATGAGATAAAAAAATATGATGAATTCTCTAAAATGTTGCTTGGAAAGGTACATATTTCATACAAAATCTTTGAACTTAAACATCTACATTTAGTTCTTAAAATTGTTAAGGAAATTGGTATTGAAAATGTAATTGTGAAATATCCACCTAAATGTAAGAAGATCTCTGTAAAAAAATATTTGATCAATATTCTTAATTCAATGAAATTAATGTATGATTTTTATCAAAAAAATAAGCTTATCACATCATTTATTAGTTCTATATATTTCACAATATCATCTCAATTAATCCCCATCTTTATTGATGTTTTTAAAACATAAAATATCAATTATTCACCAGAAATCCAAGATCTAATTGAATTTAATCGTGAAATTAGTCCAGCAAAAGGATTTCTTGTTTAACAACATTTTTTAAATATAACACAACCNGTTTGAACCAATGAAATCGCGGAATTTATATCAAAATCTCCGTCTATTANAGAAANAACTGTTGTTACNAAATNATTCCCCATTTTCTGATATAATNCTAGTTGATCTGCATTAATACTAGGGATTTCGCTAATAATTTTATTAAATACAGATAAAGCAATAATTTTCTTATTGGTTTTCTTAATCTCTTTATAATCATTAATGAAAGACATAATCAATGACATCATATGTGGAATATCAGAAATATTATTTTTATTTAACTTCTTGATCTTCTCATAAACATCATTTATTATTCCATCTGTTGATGTTTGGTTTAATGATCTATTTTTTTTCACAACTTTCTTTTTATTTACGGATTTTGAGAGATTAATATAATTTTCAAGTAGTTTATCTAATTCTTTAATTGCATATTCTTTTTTTCCGGAGTTTGATTTCTGGCTATTAATTGTATCTGTAAGTAGATCAATAACAATATCATATTTTTGCTTACTGGAAAGACCAGTATATTTTTCAACAATTTCCATTGTATAAAGAACAATTGAAGGTAATTCACCAAAATGAAATGGATGTGTTAATAATTTTTTATTAAATTCATATTTTATGAATCTTCCGATAATATGATCTTGTAAAATTTCATTGTTCATTATTATTATAATAAGTTTTTTTTATTTTTTACGTCTGTAATAAAGAACATATGCCGTATTAGATACAATACTACTTTCACTCATNTCATCCACAGATGTATCATTAAATNCATACCACTTATTATCAATACTGTTTAAACAATATGAATAATAATGACCNCCCATACATCCACCACTATGATTACTCACAGCATAAAGATCATACACTGATCTCTTCTTATCATATCCATTTACAAATGGTGAAATATCCAAATCACGAATTGGAAAATGAATCAATGCATTGTTCTTCATCATACCAATAAATCTCTTCAATGTAATAACCAAAATATCAGGTGTCTTCCAAAAAACAATCTTCCTCTCACATTTTGTTTTCTTACCACATTTTTCACAATCATATTTATTCTCCTCATCTAATGCTTCTGAACCCGTAAATGCACTTAAACATTCAATTAAATTCCGACTACGGTCTTTAATTTCAAGTTCTAAACAAGAAAATGGATCAAAAGTATTACTAACAGTATAACATGTCATACATTTTGTTTGAGCATGGTATTGTCCATAAAAGATATCAATGATTTTTGAGTATTCTTTTTCATGACTTTTTTTCCATGATTCAGATGCAATAATTGCCATTTTATCGGTATCTGTTTGAGGAACTCCTCTAATATTAATGATTGGTTTATAGGATATACCTTTGTGTAAAAGATCAATAAGATAAATGAAAAATTCATGTGAATCATGTTGTCTGAAGCCCATAAATTGGTGTTGAAATTGTCCAATAATATTTTTAAATGTTCTCGGTTCAATAGTATTATCATCTTGCCACAGAGCATTTAAAACACGATAAAATTCCCTACATATATTCCATTCATGTTTTCTTTTATTAATATCTTCTTCGTATTCTTTTGATAAAAAGAAGTCTCTTAAAGGAATAGTATTGCTAAGACATTGTAATGTAGAATTCATATAACATGTATTACCAAGATTTGCAATACCACTTCTACCACCAGTATATGTTATGTGTGATTTCATTATTAATTAATATTAATAAGTGTATATATATTTATATATTAAATATTTCATATTTTTTAAGGTTCATAAAAATTCGGATCATTAAGTTGATAATACCAAATTTGATAAGTTTTATTACTAATATAAGTGGAGAATTTTTCATTCAAAAATCATACTTGAATACCAAGTTCTTAGATCAAATATAATTATAGCAGGAAGTTTTTTTTTAGAAATTCTATATAAAATATTATTTCTTAATAAATAACGACATGTTTTAACATGATAAATATATTCATCATTTATTACATATAAAAATTTATACCAATATCTACCTTTTATTTCTTTCAAAAAAACAGTTTGATCTTTAAGATATAAAACCTTATCTTTGAATCGGTAATTCCGCTTTCTCTTGCTCAAATTAAAATCAATTCGTGACTCATCTCCGTAAGAACTAGTTTTATGAATATACTTAAACATCTTTAATATTTATCTTGCAATTATAATAATTTTTAAATCAATTTTTTATGGAATCTAATATTTCCACTCATATTTACATTCACAGCAAATATATGTTGCATCTAATTCACCATCCTCACAGAACATAATCGCACACTGTTTTGTAGGATCTTCTTTACTTGGACATTCTTCATTTGGACATTTATAGTGGATTGTCCGAGCATAACTAGGATCATAGATCATATATTGTTTAGATCCACTGTTTTTGAATTTTTTACTTTGATAATTATTTTTGATGATAATTGTATCTTCATTTTCTTCTTTATGACCACATTTTTTACATAAATTGTATAACATATCCTCTTCAACAATATATAATAGATTATTACATTCTGGACAAAATTTCATGATTGTATATATAATTAATAGAGATATATGTTTAAATAAGAATTAAATCATTTTTTAAAAAAATTGATTTATAATTAATATAAATATAATAAGTAATATTATATTAATAATGAATAACAATGACGAATCAATTAATGTTGATGATATCCCTGATATCGAAGAAGAAGATGAAGAAGAAGTAATTGTTGTAAATGAACTTGAAAATTATCAAAAAACATTCAATAAATTACATAAACTGTCCTCTAAAGACAAAATATCATTTATGAAAAGATATCCATATTTAACATCATTTGAATATGCACGTGTTATTGGTGAAAGAGCAGAACAAATTCAAAGAGGCGCGGAACCATTTGTAGAGGTTGGTTCTTTAACAAAGACTGTAGATATTGCGAAGAAAGAATTAAAGGAGGGTAAGTTTCCTTTCGTGTTAAGAAGGACATTACCAGATGGATCATATTATGATTTTAAGATATCTGAGCTCTACAAGACAATTTATTAAGGACAAGAAAAAAAATGATTTTTTTTTTTCAATAATTACATATTTTAAATTATAATTAAAGTTAAGAATGAGCAAAGTATCCGATTTCAAGAAAAAGTCCAAATCAAAGAAAGTAGTACCAGAGGTAGTACTTGATTCTGAAGAAGAAACACACACAACTGACGTTGAAGTTGAAGTAGATCATCACACTGATGACGAAAAAGCTTCTCCACCAGTTGTTGAGGAGGAAGTAGAGGAAAAGACTTTGACTGATTCATTTCAGTTAATGGTTGATTCAATCAATGACTTAGCAAAGAATCTTAAGGATTTAGGTGCTTTTACAAAAATCCTACAAAAACAGGTTAAACAACTTGAAAAGAAGGGTGGAAAGCGTCGTAAAAACAAGAGTGCAGGTGATGCACCTAAAAACACAGCAAAGAGTTTAATGAAAGAGTATGACATTAGTGGTACTGCTTTAGGAAAATTCTTGAAATGTGATCGAATTACTCGCAATGATGCTCGCAAGCGTGTCTTTGAATATCGTGAGGAAGCTGTTAAGAATGGATCTATTCCTGAGGTTCCTCTTGAGAAAGGAATTATTCTTGTTGATAAAACATTAGGAAAAGTATTTCCTGGTGTAAGTGAGCATTCGGATTATATTCTTGGAGTCTTGAAAGAGGCTACAGAATCATCTGATGATGTTAAGGAGCAACGTGAGTATTTCCGAAACAAGTTAAAGGAAGACGAGTTTGATCGTCATCAATTATTGACGACAAATACAATTCTTACACATTTTAAGAATTTATATTTTACACCAGAAAAAGTTATTGAAGAAACATCTGAATAAAAAATTCTAGTAGAAATTATATATTATAATAGGGCTTAAAGCTAAATCACATATAAATAATTATAATAAATGTCATCCGAAAATACCGCACCTGAAACACCTGTCGTAGATAAAAATAACTTTAATGATCGTTTTGAAACATTGAATGAATCTCTTAGAACTTTAGGTACAAGTCTTCGTAGTGTAACTACTCTTGTTAAGAGTATGAGAACCGTAGCACGTAGATATGAACGTGCTGAGGAGAAGCGTCAGGCGAAGCGTCGTAACAAGGCTACTCGTCAGAATCCTCAAAATGGTGGATTCCAGCGCCAGCACAACATCAAGGGTACTCCAATTGCTAAATTCCTTGGAAAGAACACCGCTTCTATGGTAGAGGCACACCGTGCTTTATGTAGATATGTAAAGGAGCGCAAGGATGTACCTGTATTTGAGGCAGATAAGCGTGTAATTGTAATGGATAAGACACTTGATGCAGTATTCCCAGGTCTTATGAAGAACTACAAGCATGCATTTGATGTAGCAGAGAAGGCAACAAAGATTGAGGATAAGAAGGAACGTCGTGCATTCCTTAATGACAACATTAACATGGCAGATGATGTTCTTACTTACAGTGGAATCATGAAGCGTCTTCCAATGTATTTCACTAAGGAGAATACTGTTGCGTCTGTATAAAAATTGATTTATAAATAACAAATAAAAACAA